>SDBV01000946.1_pt1 | contig 42562 bp, 31 predicted proteins | sample 2277081 | NCBI WGS metagenome assembly SDBV01 (sample SAMN10402039, study PRJNA504765) | marine sediment metagenome | isolation source: marine sediment core GS10_PC15, 223 cmbsf | place: Arctic Ocean: Southern Knipovich Ridge | collected 2010
CAATGAAACGCTCAACTGTAAAACACATCTTGTGAAGAATATAATTTTTAAGCGGGACGTGAGCAAAGTTATTGGTCTTGTCAATGTGTTTTTCTCCCGTGAGGTACGATTGCTGTAAAACCGTTAAACCTGCTTTTGCTGCTGCTTCTTCAACGTCAGCAAGCGTGTATTCTCTAAGGCACTGCAGTTGCTGCCTATTCATTCCCGGTGAACCATTGAGAGGTATATCATCCCGATTGGCATTGAAGCCTGACCGTAAATTGAATCTGTTCGCATATTGATTGACGTTGGGTGTTGTTACAAGAAGCACACCATTTGGCGACAAGCGCTTCTTAAGTATTTGAAACACCCTGTCAGGTGCCGCCATATACGGGAGAAGGTTGTCACAGACAATGACACTAAAATGTTCCTTCCATTCCGCTAACGATTGCGGATCCTGAAGGATTTCACAGTCAATCTTTTCGACGGACGTATCCGCTCCGTTATTTATTACAACGTGTCTGACTGGAAAGCCCAATTTCCTGAGGAGCGTTGCCAGGAAATGCGTACAGGTACTCAACACCAGAATATTGCCTTTATGAATTTTCCTTGTTAACAGCCATTGAAGGATGTAAATACATCTCGGCATACCTCTCTCGATTTCATAATACATTTGTAACGTGATGTCCTGTTCATCCAAAGTATCAACAAAAAACCGCTTTAAAACAGTTTGGTCTGCACTGTCTCCGGGTGCCCTGTCCTCATTCGATATGACGGATGCATCTCCGCTTTTCTCAACGGCCTTGCTGGTGGATCTAGATTTCCTGCCGGCAGTATTCAGAACAGCACTGTGGAGTTCTTCGTATTTGGGGCCTAATGTATTCCATGAATACCCTTGGGCATGCTCATTGCACCGCTTCTGCGTTTCAGGATTCCGGGCTAGCTCTATCCCTTTAATAAGAGCCTCGCAAAGTTCTTGCGGCCCGTCCGATGGCTCAAATGTTACCCCGACGCCGGGATCATCGAGGATCTCTGTTGTACCGCCGCTCCTCGTCCCGACCACCGGGGTACCGCACGCAAGCGATTCAGTTGTTACCATACCGAAGGGCTCTTTGAGTGAAGGGAGAACGGTGACCGTTGCATTTCGGTAGAACGATGCAAGAACTTCGTCAGATGTGATATTTTCGATCACGATGGACGCCCTTGTTTTGGTATTTACTTGCATGAGCAGATTTCTTGTGACTTCCGGTGTGGTTTCACCGGCAAGCTGCAGGATTGCATCAGGAATTTTCTCAATCAGTACTTCAAAAGCCTTAATGAGGAGCGGGACCCTTTTTCTCTCCATAATAAGTGTAGCGGTGCAGAGAATCTTGGGCGGATCACTGTTCTCTTTCTCAGTGTAATAAAATTTTGAAGTGTCCACCGGACAGGGTATCATGACCCCGTCAACACCAAAATCTCTATGTAATATGTTATTCACAAAATTACTTATCGTCACCAGTCGCGACGCCGTTGTGACAACCCGATGAAATAACCGTTTTGCCCAACGTGCATCTGCATACAAAGGATCGCCGTTAATCACAACGGGAATGAAAGGAGTACCCTTAAAAGATCGATTGAGACTCGCTGCAAAGGCATCCATCGTAAGAATCGGATGGACCATATCATAATCCCCTTTCAGGAGGGCCCTGAGACAGGTCAATCCAAAAGTCTGCCAATACTCAATATGCGCTGCGGTCAGGAAGGGGTTATCTACGACGGGATAGTATTTAATCGTGAGATTCCCCTTGATCTTATCCCTCCTTACTGCACCCGGTTTAGTCGTGATGAAGTGAACATCGTTTCCCTGTCGGGCGAGATAGACAGCGAGTTCATAGGCAACGCGGTTTCCTCTTCTCACGTATGGCCAGCCAAATGGAGAGGTAACGGCTATCTTCATTGATTCCCTTTCACGTCATTTTCCTGATCAGTATTTCTGTACCGTTTTCCCGGTTAAACAGATTCAATTTTCCAGCCGTGGTATGGAATGAGGCTTACTTATGGGCAGTTGTGCGATAAGGTGGAAAGAATATTACTAAAATAGTTGGGTGGTATCCCTGCAATTCCATTCCTTCGTTTCAGCACTCTTTGCAAATGCTTAAATCCCGTTTCTTGCCTTTTTTCTTTATTTCCAGATATTTTTGACTTCCGGCAATATGTTCAAAAGAATCATCACATAAGTTGCCAAAACTGCATATTCCTTTTATATCATAACAACAGACTGTAAGCTGGCCGTTTATAAAAACACAAACCTGTGAATCAGGGTTCTTGCATAGTTTCCCATCTGTCCGGAAATTGTTTTCCTCCCACATTTTGTCTGTGTAGAATTCATTCCGTAATGTGTTCGAATCATTTAAATATTTTAAAATATATAATTCTTGTACACGAAATCCGTCCACTCCAATTTCTTTTGCCCATGTTTTACATGAAGCAATTTCTTCAGAGTTTTGTTTCGTTTCAATATATTGTATTTCTATCCAGGGATTTAATGCGTTTAATTCTTTTTTTATTTTACATATATTTTCGATATTCTTTTTTACAGTTTCAAATTTTGCTCCCTTTCTAAAAGGCTCGTAGGTCTCTGCAGAAAAACCGTCAAAGCAAACTAACAGCTCACCCAGACCTGCATCAATCAATTCCCTGAATTTTTCTTCGGTAAGCAAGGTCACATTTGTTGAAATGAAAGTATACAGGTTTAACTCCGTACAATAACGCACCATTTTAGCTAAATCCTTATTCAGAAGCGGTTCGTTGCTCCAGTACAATAGAACAGCTGCAAAAGATTTATATGAATTGTCTATGATTTTTTTGAAATTCTCAAAATCCATGTTTTGAGCAGTTCTTTTCCCAACGACGATGTCTCTGGGTGTCGGGCAGGTGGGGCACTTCAAGTTACATATTGTTCCGGTTTCAACCGTTAACAAATAAGGTTTCCTTAAAAATAAAAACTTGATTATACCGGCAAGCAGCTTTGTGATTTTTTTATATCTTTTCTTCTGAATATCCGGTTTAAGAAGTCTTTTATAAAAAATAATAATTTTGTTAATTTTTTTGCCTGTATTCTCGAACATATGAAAGTATCTTTTTTGAAAAATGTTATTTATACCTCTAATTTTCTTAGAGGATGATACTTCGATTCCAGATACTACCGCTAAAGAGGAGAATGAAATCAACAAAATCGCTGAGTACCCTGATAATAAACACAACGAGGCCCCGATGATATTTCTTTAACGGGCGCCGTAGAAAAGAATCTCTTGACTGCAAGGCCAAATAAGGAAGCCCAAAAAGGAAAAAAGCATGATGAATCAATATCCCGGACAGGAGCGAGAGAAAAAAAATGTCAAATAAAGCCTTTTTCCGGTTCAGAAATATTCTGTGATACATGTATTTTCTCAATTCCGGATGCTTTTTCACAAGATAAGGCAATGCATAAAACAGTCCCTGAAACTGGTACGGTCTAAAACCCGTTATGACTTGCCATGGACGTAAAGTGGATATGTGATGATAGACAATAGCATCCTCTGCAAAGACACTTTTCCATCCCTGTTTTTTGACTTTCCATGCCAGGTCGGTATCCTCTCCTCCCCATCTCGGTTTCCCAAAGCGGTTAAGTCCGCAAAATTCAGGGGAAAAGCCGCCCACCTGGTCAAGAATGTCTTTCCGATAAAACATATTACATGTTGCATACATTCCATTCTCTTTCTCAACGAGCTGTGTTTTTGAAAATGTTCTGAAGGTCTGATCAGGGTTGGGAATGGTTTTCCCCTGCACCAATCCAACCCCATGACTCATTTTGGCCACACCATTTTTAAGCCAGTCCGAATCGGCCACACAGTCACTATCGGTAAAGGCGACAATAGTGCCTTTTGCTTTCGCAATGCCCAGGTTACGAGAGGCCCCCGGCCCCTGGTTATCTTTGCGATAGTAACGTAAGATACAGGGTGACTTCTCCCGAAGAGAATGCATCATTTCCTCGGTTCCGTCGGAGGATGAATTGTCAACCACGATAATCTCATAACGGTCTCCGGGATAAGACTGTTGGTACAGTGATTCGACAGTGTTTCGCAGAAGGTCACGCATATTGTATGTCGGAACTATAATGGAGACAAAAGGAACTTCATCCGTCAGCATTTTGATATTGTTGCAGTCTCTGTCAAAGGACGACAGATCGATAGATCAAACTTGTGCAAATTAAAAGAAAAGACTCAATAATTTCATGGACGATAATTATTCCAAAAAGAGCGAATCCCCTGTGGTATGACCATATTGGACGCCTGTAAAAAGAAACTCTCAGTAACCTCGTAACGTAGGGTAAACCGAGGAGATAAAAGCCCCAGTGAATAAACATTCCAGGAAACAGCGAAAGTAGCAAGAGATAAAAAAGGGCCCTCTGTTTTGATGTGAAAACGTTTCGATAAAAAATGATATTTCGTAGCCCCGGGTGTCTTTTGACGAGCCGGGGGAATGCTATATTCGCATTAATCTGTAAAAAATTGAATATTGCTCTCCTGATACTTAAAGGGTATATATGATGATACACAACCGCATTATTCGTAAAGACACTTTTCCATCCCTTTTCTTTGACTCTCCAGGCTAAATCAGTATCATCACCGACTCTCTGTCCAAATATGTTTAAACCGGAAAAATCAGGTGAAAAGCCACCAACATTTTCAAGAGCTGTTTTGCGGTAGAAAATATTGCAGGTCTGGTACAATCCATTATTCCACAGGACTTTTTGAGTATATTGTAACGTTCTAGCCGGTTGATGAGGATTGGGGAGTGTTTTACCCATAACCAATCCAACTTCATCTGCAATCCTTGATACTCCATGTTCCAGCCAGTGAGGGTCTGCCACACAGTCACTGTCCGTAAACGCGATTATGGTACCTCTTGCCTTTGCAATTCCAAGGTTGCGTGAAGAACCCGGTCCTTCGTTTTCTTTGCAATAGTAATGTAAAACACACGGTGATCCCTGTTGAAGGGAATAAACCATCTCCTCCGTTCCGTCCCTCGATGAATTGTCGACAATGATAACTTCATAGCGATCTTTGGGATATGATTGAGCAAAGAGCGAAACGATCGCATCCTTGAGAAGTTCCCGTCTGTTACGGGTCGGAATCACCACAGATACAAATGGTATTTCGGTAAAACCCATCAAATCTCTCTAATACTGTGCCAGGCTACCTTTAGCCTTCGCTAAATTAACAGCAAACGGAAATGTGATCGAACTTATGATCATGAATACAATGGCAAAAATAAATAACGCAGTCAATTCTCCCTGCAATTGTGCGACAGAATAACCTTCAAGGATGGCTAGTCTTAAGCCCCGGAAAGAGTATGTAAATGGTAAATAGTGGGAAATCTTTTCTAACAAAGGGGGAAGTAACTCAGTCGGGAATAAAAGACCACTTAAAATAGTGGATATTCCTACCAATGACGTTAAGGCTCTTTCTCCTCTTTTAACGACCAGGACTAAGGAGGCAATGATAATCCCAAAGGAAATACAGCTGATTATCGATAGTATAAAGACAGCCATAGCGGCAAATACATTTACCTTCTCTACTTGAAGATCAAAGACAAGGATGCCGATGAGAAAATACAGGAAAAGACGAAAAGAAGTGTATATATAGCTCCATAGCGAGGAAGAAAACAAAAAAGTGAACAGTCTGGTGGGAGACGACAGAATAATCTCAAGGGTGCCTGTGAGCTGCCCGTCACGGATATTCCCGTAATATGAGTTTATACTAATGCCGGCATAATCGGAAAAAGCAACACCAATCATCAGAAATCCAAAATAACTTCCTCCATAAATTTTGAGAAAGGGTATATCCGCACTATCCACAAAACTTCCAAGAAAATAGAGAGTAGTCACCGCAACTATAATTCCGATTATCTGTATGAGAAAGTCAAACCGATAACTCAACGTTATTAAAACATCTTTTTTTATAAAAGCGAGCGGAGTCCTTATCATGTCCCGATTCCTCTTTGGCGAGTTTTGAATTTTGTTATTATCCTTTCGAAGGATTCCTCAAATGAGGGCTCCCGGCGGCTACATTTTAGGATATACCCGGAGTTTCTCATAATCTCCTGCAATACAAAATGGATGCTTTCCCCCTCTCTATCTAATGTTATCATGATACCGACTTTTCCATTTGTCTGAAATGTCTTCCTGCAATCGCCAATCCATCTCAACCGGCGAATCTTCTCAATAACCTCATCGCTTAAATTCTTGACTTCAATGTCGTATTGTATATATGTCGAGTAGCCTGATTCTATTTCTCCAATGTTCCCACTTGCAATCAGATGGCCTTTGTCGAAAATTCCAACCCTGTCACAAAGACTGGTCGCTTCATCTAATCGATTCGTAGCAATGATGATTGCACCATCGATAAGTTCAAGCGCCTTATTTCGGATAAATTTCCTTATCTTTTGAGTGCTTATGGGATCGATACTTCTCATGGGTTCGTCCATGAAGAGTACTCTTGGCCTGCTCAATAGCCCCCTTACAATAGCCAGTCTTTGTTTCATTCCAGTAGAATAATATTGAAACATGGTATTTGCCTGCTCCTCAAGTTCAACCAAAGCAAGCAGCTCTTTGATCCTTTCTTTTGCAACCCTGCCAGGAAGATGATAGATTGCAGCAAAAAATTCAAGATTCTGCTTGCCCGTCAACCTCCAGAAAAAGCTCCGCTCATCACTATGGATTAGTCCGATTAAATTTTTAACATGCCATTCATCCTTAACAATATCATAGCCACAAAGCGTTGCTGTTCCCTTTGTTGGTAATATCAACGTTGTAAGAATCTTGATGAGAGTTGTCTTCCCGGCACCATTAGGACCGAGGAGTCCAAAAATTTCTCCTTCCTTGATGTCAATTGATATATCATTGAGGGCATTTGTAGTTGTATTTCTTCCGAGGATAAGGCTTTTGAAGCTCCTATGCTGCTTGAAAACCTTTTTTAATTTCCTTATTTCAATAGCATTTTTCATTGTTTTTCCTGGCAGCCGTTTTCTCCGTGTTATAGAGGTTTTCGCCCCATCACAAAAAGATAATTCCTAAAAGGGGCGACAATTTTCTGTACTACAAAGGATATTTTCTGTATAACATATTCCTTCAGGGGCATAGGAGGCCATGTGTTCGCATTCACATTTTTTCCAATAATAAATTCACTCTTCATCAATTCAAGTCCGACATTGTTCATTATCATGTCAAGCTCACAAAGCGTATACTCACGGTAAGGCTTCAATTGCTCAACATCGTCCTCCAGTGATACATCACCGGACAGCCACGGATAAACATTTCTTCCTCTAAGCAGGCGTAAACGTGCCGAAGCACGCGCTATGTTTGGTGTTGTGACCGTGAGCAGCCCGCCCGGTCTCAAATGATCCTTAATTACCGTTAATGTTTCTGCCGGAGATGCAAAGTACTGAAGAATATCGTCACAGATTACGATATCGTACTCGCCTGCCAAATCTCTAATGTCTTGAAGAGTTGATGTTCCTGTCCAGCCACCAACTTCATTTTCATCTTGCATATTCCCATGGGGACTGAAGCACTTAACCTGAAAACCCAGTTTTTCGAAGAGCATGGAAAATGGCTTTTCGTTCGATCCTAAGACAAGTATTTTACCCTGCCTTATCCCATTGGATAATAAATGGTTCACTACATGCACACAGCGCCGCCGATAACGCTCAATCTCGAAATAAACGTCATAGGTTACTTCAAGTTCATCAATAGCATCGTCAAAGAGTCTGTTCAATGCTTTCCTGTCAATCATCAATTGACTTTCCATTGTGTTTAATTGTGTCATGTCCTTCCCTCATTTTTCCGATACTCATCCTTCTCTACTTTCTGTTCTTATCGAGAATATCATAATACATTTGCTCATATTTAGGGCCCACCACCTTCCAGGAGTATTGCTCGGCAAATGCGCGACACCGCGCGGACGTCTCCGGGTCTTTGGCCAGTTCAATGCAGTGCATCATTGCCTCACACAATCCATCTGCACCATCTGAATAATCGAATAGTACCCCGATATTAGGATCAGTGATAATCTCAGGGATAGCCCCGCTCCTTGTACCGACAACAGGTGTGCCTGATGCCAGCGATTCAATAGTTACCATACCGAAGCATTCATTAAGCGAAGGAAGCACAGTAATCGATGCCTCTCGGTAGAGCAACGGCAGATCTGCCTGCCGTCCGATTCCTGTCATTTCGATTGCATTTCTAATCTTCGGGTTCACGGATTGGAGCAGCTTTTTTTTTGTACCCTCATCAATGTGTCCTGATAACTGCAATGTAGCGTCTGGTATATACTCAAGAAGAAGTTCGAAGGCATTAACGAGGACATCAATTCCTTTCCTCCCGACGTTAAGAGCAGCCGTGCAGAGGATTCGCGTGTTACTCATATCCTTCTTTTCACAGGGGATAAAATTTTCAGTGTTGACGGCAAGTGGAATTACCTCTGATTCCTTATGAAATTCCTGTTTTAGACATCCTCTTATAAACTCACTGGGTGCGTGAATCCGGGTGGCCCGTTTCACAACTCCCTTGAACATGGTTTTTCCAAACATCGTAGGCCAATACAGCGGGATCCCATCGGCCAGGGTAGGAACCAGTGCTATTCCTTTAAGTCTCTTTATCAGACTTGCGGCATAAGCATCGGCATACAAAAAACAGTGCACTATATCGTATTTTTCCCGACTAAGAGAGTAGAGGCATGAAGGAACAAATGTTTCAAAAAAATGTATATTCATACGGGACAGTATGGGGTGAGCGAATAGTCGATGATATTTAATCAAGACATCTCCCTGCATTTTTTCCCTGCTCACACTTCCTGGTTTTGATGTAATATGATGCACCTGATGCCCCCTGCTTGCAAGATAAACAGCAAGCTCATAGGTAAAGCGATTCCCCCTTCGCACATATGGCCAGCCAATGGCTGACGTTGTTGCGATTCTAAGACTCATGTCGTTTCAGCAAATCCATTTCTTTTTTTTAAATAATCGCAAACGATGGGGATCTCAACCCGTCCTCTCCAGAACGTCCTGGAAACATCTTTCATATTTTGGTCCCAGGATATTCCAGGAATATCGCTCAGCATGCTGGCGACATCGGAAAGAAGTCTGCGGGTCCTGTGCCAGTTCCAATCCTTTTACAATAGCGTCACACAAATCCTCCGGGCCGTCGGTTGGCTCAAAAAGAATACCCACTCCGGGATTATCAAGAATATCCGGTATTCCTCCGCTTCTCGTCCCCACAACGGGAGTCCCCGAAGCCAGTGATTCAATAACGACAAGTCCAAAGGCCTCATGAACCGAAGGAAGAACCGTGAGCGCTGCCTGGCGGTAAAGGGTTGGCAGGTTCTTTTCCTGCCCTACTCCTATTATTCTTATTGATTTTTGTGCTTTTGCATGAACAGACTGGAGAAGGGCTTTTTTGGTTGCTTCATTCGTATGCCCCGAGAGGACCAGAACCGCATCGGGTCTTTTCTCAATAAGTCTTTCAAACGCTTTAACGAGTAGATCGACGCGTTTCCTGGAAACGTTCAAAGATGCCGTACACAGAATAATAGGATCGTTAAGCTGTTTCTCTTCAGCCGGCTTAAACCTTGAGGTATCAACAGGCAGTGGCAGGATCAGTCCTTCAACATGAAAATTTTTCTTCAAATCTTCATTCACGAAGGTACTGATTGCAATCAAACGGGACGCTGACTTTACAGCATTTCTGAACATGAAGTTGCTCAATGCGGTGACAGGATACAGGGGATAGCGGTCATACAAAAGATGAACAAAGGGGGTTCCCCTGATGGATTTATTTAATTTTGCCGCAAAGGCATCCACGGGAAATGTTGTCTGTACAATATCGAATTTGTTTTTCAGAAGTGACCTGAGGCAGGACAGAGTAAAGGTCTCAAGAAAATGGATTTTGCACTTTGACAGGATGGGATGCCCTGCAAGCGGTTTGTATTCAATATGAACTTTGCCATGTGAACTTTCCCTTCTAACCGACCCCGGTTTTGTCGTGATATAATGAACTTGATGCCCCCTCTCTGCGAGGTACACAGCGAGTTCATATGAACACCGGTTGCCCCTGCGGATGTACGGCCAGCTTGGTGTTGATGTTACCGCTATTTTCATACGCGAATTTCCGGCCTCACCAGTCATATTCCATTCCCATGACCGAGAAAAGCCTTTCGTTATATGGTCTGTAGAACGCCCGGAGCATGTCCCTTGCCTCTTTGGGTATTTCTTCATTATCCGCAGCGGAGTTGACTCTAAGTGCCTTGACAATAACCCGATCATCGATCCGGAGGAAACGGAACACCTTTGCAAAGACCGCTTGATGATCGAGCAAAAACCGTGACTGTTCAAGTACCAGGATAGAGGCTTTTGGGAAATATTTTAGATACTTCTCCAACTGTTCTATATAAATCCCTCTTTTAATATACGCAAAGAAGTCCTTCTCCCATGAGGTCTTTTCAAGCCCTTCAAGTTCCTGTTTCACGGCCTCAACAAAGCTCCTGGGGTCTGCCAGCGTTTTCATGAACGGATTCGATGAAACTGCGAACCTCCTGTGCATCTTCCATGCGGAGAAGGCCCTGGACGCCGGCTCCCTCAGGATGGCAATAAGTTTTATCCCGGGAGAGTACCGGTATATCCTCTCTGGGCAATTGGGGTTGAAGAGGTAGCTTGGAGACGATTCATACGTCAGCTTGTCCGGCCTCAATTCGTAGGGTAAGGGAAACATCTCATGATATGAGATAAAATCACCATATTTGATCTCTGAAAAATCATCGAAGAAGCGTACTTCCTTTTTCCTGGAAGCGACAAGCTGCGGGTGCTGTTTCAGAATTTCAAACAGCGCGCTCGTTCCGGCCTTTTGAGCGCCGATGATGATAAAAGCGGGTTTGGAATAATACCCCTTTTTTACCAGTCCTCTCTTGATCACTCTTATTAATTGCTCTGTCTTAGATGCTGGTTTTATCTCATCATGACACTTATAGCAATAACAGCTTTCTGAGGATGCAAAAAAACTGACACGTTTTTTCTTTGAAACAAGCTGTTGGCCGCAGTGCGGACACCAGGGACCGGGCTGTCGGGCATTCCTGACATCATGCGGAAGCCCCAGCGCATCGATGGCCCTGTCCACCAGCTCTGTGGATACATACAGCTCCTGTGTGTCACTGAGGACCGCTGAAACTCCAAGCCTCTTGAGCTTGTCCACGGTCTTTAGGCCTTCAGCGATGTCCTGAAATTTCGTTATCAGAAAAGGATCCAATATCAACTCCTTACACAGCCGTCATACTTGTTTAATAAAAGAGCGGACATATCTGATACCTGACAGCTAGTGTAGTGCGTCTAACGCTTCTTTACTTTTTTTGAAGTGTCATTCCGGCTTGACCGGAATCTTTCTCCTTTTAAAATAAGGATTCCCGACAAGCGGGAATGACAGAATTATATAAGTTTATTTATGACGCACTACACTAGAAGCTGAGAGTTTTCCGGTTTACCGTTTGCGGCCGTTCAGAACCTCCATGTAGAGGGCTTCGTATCGGGGCCCCAGTTCATTCCAACTGTAACGTTCAGCGTATGTCCGGCAGCGCATGACAGTTTTCGGATCCCGGGCCAGTTCCAAACCCTTGAAAAGAGCCTCGCACAGTTCCTTTGGACCACCCGTTTGTTCAAACAGAACGCCAATACCAGGATCATCGAGTATTTCAGGGATCGCTCCACTCCTTGTCCCCACCACCGGTGTTCCTGTAGCAAGCGACTCAATGATAACCATTCCGAATGCTTCCCATAAAGAAGGAAGTACCGTTACTGAGGCTTGGCCATAAAGCATGGGCATCTCTTCCAATTTTCCAACACCCAGCAACTTAATAGACCTTCTCGTTTCCGGTTTTACCAATCTCATTAGGCCTTTGGTTCCTTCCTGATTCATCTTACCATGGCCGGACAGCTGCAGGACAGCGTTCGGGACCTCTTTAAGAAGCAGTTCAAATGCCTGCACAAGCAGGTACACCCGTTTACGCGAATCGAGAAATGAGGAGGTGCAAAGAATACGGGGAGGATCAAGTGTTTTATTTTCGAAAAGGATAAAGTGGTCCATGTTCACAGGAGATGGGATCACTTTCCCTTCCCGGCTGAACTGTCTTCTAAGTTCCATATTTACATAGCTGCTGGGTACTTCCAGACAGGAAACGTTCTTCAAAACCCTTTTTAACATCGATTTGCCAAAAGTTGTCGGACGATAAAAATGATTCGAATCTACCAAAAGATGAACAAAAGGAATGCCCCGTAGAGACTTGTTGATACTCGCCGCAAAGGCGTCCGGCGGCCAGATGGTCTGAACAATGTCAAAGTCGCCTCTGAAAAGAGAACGGAAACAACCCAGAGCAAATGTCTCCCACAGTTCAACATTAAACAGAGACAGGAGAGGATGGGGGAAAAGCCTATGGTATTTTTCTGCAAACTTTCCCCGCAGATTCTTTCTGCTAATCTGTCCCGGCTTGCTCGTAATCAAATGAACCTCATGTCCTCTGTCTGCCAGAAAGGCAGTGAGGTCATAAGCAAACCGATTTCCACGCCGGACATAAGGCCAGCCAAAGGGTGAAGTAACTGCTATTTTCATGTGCTGTACGTTTTCAAAATATCACTGTCGGTATTATCTAACTCGTGTAAAATTATACATCGCTACTTCTTTTGAACAGCATATCATTATTGCGATACCTGTAATGTCAGCCTGAGCCGCAGCCGGTCTTCAAAGCCCAGTTACCTTACCAATTCCTTAAACTGCTGAATAGTCAATAACCCATGAATTTTATGTTTAAAGATACGCTGAAACTGCTTAGAGAAATCTTCATGACAGTCCATCTCGTTATAAATCGTCTGACATGCCCTTATCAAATTGTTTCGATGATTCTGGATCTTCAGCAGTGTTCGAGACCTTATTTCTTCAGGCGATATTTTTAGATCGCGCATGCGCTCAACACCTTGCGCAACTGCCTCAGGCGTATCATCAACAATCGCGACATAGTCTGGATCATAAAATGCATCACGTCCACCAATGCTTCTCGTGGACACAACTGGAAGGCCGGACAACAGATATTGAATTGATGCATAACAGCCACCCTCTTCGGCCGATAACATCAGACCAACCTCAGCCTGATTTAAATATTTCGCCACTTCGGCCGGTGGAATATGGTGACGATAATTCGGACCAAACGGATCATTCAACCAGACGCCTTTAACCAATAATTTGCACACCCCCTCAAAGTACTCCTGAGACTCTTGCGGCTTATCTATGTAAGTAATTAAAGCAAGGCTGTCAATCAAACAAGCCAGTTCATGCCTTTTAAGAGGGCTGAGTCGCGCGTCATAAATAGCCTTATAGCGTTTTTTTTCCAAAAGATTTATCCTGAATTTTTTTTCATCAACAAAGCAGGTCATATTGGAAATCAAAGAAGGGATTCCGTGCTTTTCACAAACTTTATGCTCATCCTCAGAATTCGCAAGGTAACAAACATTTACATTACCAGTCCTGGCGGCAGCAGCCACCGACTTTTTAGCAGCTTTGATTCTTTCATCATGATGATATGTCCACGCTGTTTGAACAAAAAACCACACTCTTTTTTGTCCCTTCAAATAGGGTAAAAAAAATTGTAAACCTTGTAAATCCAGCGATATCAATATCAATGGGTTCGAAGACAAAACAAAGCATGGAAAACGAAGATTCATTCGCAATATTCTACGCATCCAAAAGTGAACCGGAAATAACTTCGGATTTTGCATAAGGCTCTTGAGTTTATTCATTATTAAAATCAGAAAATAACCGTTTAAACGAGCCAGTAAAAATCAATAGTCTTACCGAAATCGTTCTGATTAGATAAATACTGAGTAAGGATATTCCGCAAACAGGAATATCAGTCATCTTACTTAAAAAATAGAATTAAAGACTTGATTTTGAGCAGATATTATTGCTATTTTCAGGCTCATGTTACAGGTTTTTTTCTTGCTGCAATAAAGATATGACTTCTGAGATGAGGGAACACTTTCTGGACAAAATAATATAACCTTTTATAAAAATACGGGAGCAAAGGAATCCGGAACAGACTGTCCTCAACAGCCTTTTCCTTTATTATATAGCTACCCTGATTTACAGAAAAGCCGGCTTCAGCGGTCAATTTCTCAGCTTCTTCCAGGGTATATCCCCGGTATTGCGTGATCGTTTTCTCAACTTCCATGGACCGGCTCTCACCGGTCAAGTCACTGTTCAGAGGGGGATAAATGTTTTTCCCCCTGAGTAAACGCAGACGCAAATTCCCGTTCACCGCATTTTCCGTGGCAAGTATCAATGTCCCTTCCGGATTGAGCTTATCATTTAGAATTTGAAGCGCCATGACAGGAAATTCACAATACTGAAGAATATCGTCGCAGACGATAATGTCATAATGCCCGGACTCATCCTTCAGGGCCTGGATATCTGAAATGATTGTCTGGTTTCCAAGATCGCTCCATGGTTCATGTTTCTGTGTTATCTCAATCCCTTTGACGGTAAAACCACACTTTCTTAAAAGTAAATTCATCGGAAACGTAAAGCAGCTTAAAACCAGGACGCTGCCCCTCTGTTGCCTGTTGCCCAGCAACCATCCCGCGACATATGTGCATAATGGCTTATAGCGGTCCACTTTGTAATAGTTTTCATAATCAATCTCTATTTCATCAAGGGCATCGTCAAATATCCTCTGTAAATCAGTCTTATTCAACTGGGCCTGTATTGCGGGTTTATCAGGTGCTGTCTCCCGCGCTTTTCTGTTTTTCGCAAACATCCGAACCCTCTTTCTGCTGGCCGTATCCACGATTTCTTCATACAGTTTTTCAAATCGCGGGCCTATGCTGTGCCAGCTGAAGGATTCGGCATGTTTCCTGCATTTTTTCCAAACATCCGGATCCTGTGAAAGTTCAAGTCCCCTGAGGATCGCTTTGCACAGGCCTTCCGGTCCTCCTTCGGGATCAAAGAAGACGCCAATTTCATTATTGGTTATGATGTCAATGATACCCCCGCTTCTTGACCCTACAATAGGAGTACCCGAGGCAAGAGATTCGGTGAGGACCATTCCAAAGGCCTCATTGAGGGAAGGCAAAACCGTCACCGCTGCATTCCGGTAAAGACTGGGCAGGTCCTCGCGTCTGCCGACCCCCAAAATCTCTATGGCCTTTCTTGTCCGGGGTACGACCGACTGAAAAATCACTTCAACTGCCTTCGGATGAGCATGTCCGGATAACTGCAGTTGCGCGCCCGGAATATAATCGAGGAGCTTTTCAAATGCTTTTACAAGCAGGAGAAATCCCTTTCGGGGGTCATGAAGCGATGAAGTGTAAAGAATTCGCGGATGATTCAAATCCTTGTTTTCGCAGATTGTGAATTGATCCGTATCGACGGGAGGCGGAGTCAACATTGCATCGACATTAAACCGCTTCCTGACATCGTCTATGATAAAGTTGCTTACGGCCGTCACTTTCGATGCTGATTCTATGCCTCTTCTCAGCATAAACCGGCCGTACTTGGTTATGTAATAATGCGGTTGATATCTATCAATCATGAAGTGCACAAATGATGTGCCCTTCACGGTTTTGGCAATGCTTGCTGCAAAAGCATCCATGGGAAGGAATGTCTGCACAATATCAAAATCGTTCTTTAGTATCGAATGAATACATGGAAGGACAAAAGTATCCAGATTTTCAACCTGAATTAGATGGAGAAGAGGGTTGTTCAGGAGCCGGTGATATTCTATGGTCATCCCGTCCTCTTTCTTGTTTCGCCTGATTATTCCAGGCTTACTCGTGATGTAATGCACCTGGTGACCTCTTCGGGCGAGATAGGAGGCCATCTCATATGGGCAACGACTTCCTCTCCTCACATAAGGCCATCCAAACACAGATGCAACAGCGATCTTCATTCCTTCTTTTTGCTGTCCAGCCGCCATACCGTTTTATTTATATAAGGGAAGGCATATATACTACGGATGCGCTTTAAATACTGCATGCCAGTATTTCTCCTTCTGTAGCCGCACACTGAACTCGAATGTGCCGAGCAACTGGACTTCTGTGAAGCCGGCATCCTTGATCATCTTTTTCAGGGTGCCAAGACCGAAACGCCACCAAACCATTCTTTCCGAGCCGCCCACATAACGCAAAATTGAATTCGATTCATCTTCGCCAAATTCCGGGCTAAAAACATCAATGATGTATGCAGAACCTGACACAACGCTGTGGATGTTCTGAAGCGCTTTCATGGGATTCATCAGATGCAGCAATAAGTCGCTGCAGAATACCATATCAAATTTTCCCATCCATCCAGGTGTAAGGTCATAAACATTCATAATATTTCGTTGAACGTTTGATCCAAGAATATCTCTTGCAATATTGAATCCCGCCCCGGTCTCCTTATCCAGCATTTCCTTTGAGGCCCCGGCCCTGATGCGGGGAGGGATATCAATTTCATTCCAGGTTTTTATATCCATGGCCACAACCTCGGCTGCCCCCCTTTTTTCAAACTCAAAAGCCCAGAATCCATCATAGGTCGCGACATCAAGGACCCGCATATCCTTGAAATTCTCCGGAAGATGATATTGGTTCAGGAGAGGCCGGTGATCAAAGAGGCCTGGTGTAACCACTCCATAACCGAGATCGATCGAGTGATACCACTCAACTCCGGTAATTCGCTTAAGAATTTCTTTCTGTTCATGCTTCATACTTTGTATGTTTTGCTTTTACATAAAAAAATTATTAATAAAACAACTGGCCTCTGGAGGCTAAAGTTTCAATACAAACTCTATCCAGACCTCAGCATCTTCTTTAAGTTCGAAGTAATGACGCTCAGGTTTCTTGGAAGTGAAAGCGGAATATCACAGAATGAACAGCAATGGCACTGTCGTTGTGATATATCTTCACGGATCTCATCCGCATGAGGAGATATCCAAAGGTTGTCAAATTTCTGCTTGCGAATATTTCCTATACTTTTTCCCAGAGAAATACATGGGAAAACATTTCCGTATGGATCAAGGAAACAGGAATGCGTTCCTGAAAAGCAGTGAAAATTCCTCTTCTGATGCAGCTGATATTCAAGAACGTATTCCAGAAAAAACCGGTTGTAACTCAATAACCAGTCCCCTATCCCCCGACTGCCCCTGTACTCAAGAAACTCCCTGCGGACTACATCAAAAAAACGTAATTTCCTCAAAATGTCCCTCACTTCATCGATCTGCTCTCTTGTCCAGTCAAAGTGTGTATCCATGTTGTCGTAGTAGTGCTCGCTTGTCTGGGCAAATTGAAAGCTGAGGGGGGTCTTCATATCTTTCGCAAACTGCAATACAACCGGAAATTCTCTGTAATTTTGTGGAGTAAAGGTAAATACAAATCCGGTTTGGATCCCATCCATTGTTCTTATCGTCTCAATGGTATTCAGGGCGTTCCGGAAAGAACCCTTCCGTCCGCGCATCCTGTCATGGGTTTCCTCCATGCCGTCTAGTGAAACACCGACATATAAAACAGAATCCCTGTTTCCCTGTTTCACTATACTTTGTATTGTGCTGCTCAACTTATCTTCAATGAGGGCGGTATTTTGCCCGTTGGAAGCTATAATGATCGGAGCTCCAGGGTTGATATCATTCAGTATAAGAATGATATCGGTGAAATCACTTTTCAGGAATGGTTCTCCTCCTCCTATGAGGAAGATCCGGACCTTTTTCAGAAGTTCGGAACTGCTGAATGCCGCTCCGATCTCTTTTGCACTTAATTCTTCTTTGTCCTTGCCGGGATCTTTCCTGTACTTTTGCCAGATATTGCACATCGTGCATTTAGAATTGCATCGGTAGGTTACTGCGAAGGTCAAAAAGAAAAAGTCCTCTGGCTTTGGAGGTGTAAGAACAGAACGCAGGACCCGGGCCCCTTTTCTGATATTTTCGTTAAAAGGAATCATACAAGCATATTTTACCTTAAATTTTGCAGCTCTTTCATCGTAATGTAACTTTTTTCATCCAGTAGCGATTAATAAGATATGCGTTCCTGATTGTAGAAAAGGATAAACAAAATGGGGAAATAATGATCAAGTTTTTTAAATAACATGTCCCCATGGAATATCCGTTATCCCGGAATAAGCGGGCAAAGGCGGCTCAAGCGCCAACGCCAGTATCTTGTTCTTATGTTTAAGAGCGACCTTTTTATCAATGAGTGAACGCACCGCATCATCAACATCTGCAGCCCTGTATACATTTCCGAATTTGATGTGTATCTCATCCACAGACCTGGCCTCATCAGTGAAAAGCAGAACCTCACCTTCCAGTTTTTTTAACAGAAAATCATTCTTAAATGCGCCTGGCCTGGTATCATGAATTGCAATACCGTCTCCAGTAATCTCATACATCAACCTGAAAGGCGCTTCAGAATAAAAATTCTTCATCCAGTCAAGCACGATATTGTTAACTTTGCTGAAATTCTTGGTTGGATTACCAAAAAGATAATGTAGTATCGGGTTCTTTCCTGATCTATGCGATTTTTTGTCCTCAAAGTAATAAGCGAATCCATCAATGGTTTCCTGGTCATACGGGTAGATGTATGAATAAACCTTGAGGGCGTTCAGGTCTAATCCGTACTCTGACTGATTCATATAATAATCACTGAATCTGTCAAATCTCAGTTTGGTCATCCCTCTCGGTGGCTGCAGGTGTACGAGCAATGGGAGGTTATCTCCCAATTCTCCATACCATTTATCTTTTTCAAAAGGGAAATCATACATAAGGGTATATGTGATATGTATCCCATATTGCCGTGCCCATTTGATAATCTGGATATTCTGAAGCATCGTTGAACCCTTCCTCATACAATCGAGAAAATTATCGTTCAGCGATTCGATCCCAACCTGTATCCAGGCTGCCCCGGCCTCTTTCATTTTTCTTAGATGTTCCTTTTTCAGCTCAACCCTGATCTCCGCCCACATTTGGACGCCAAGATGTTCATCCGTCAGTTTATCAAGCATCCCGGTCAGCTTGTTGAAGTGGACATCATTATCACAGAACATGACCCTTTTCGTCTTGTGTTTCGATGTTAATGTAATGATCTCATGGTACACCTGCTCCCAGTTTTTTTTCCTGTAGGCAAAATCCTGTTTGAGACCGCAGAATGTGCACTTGCGCCAATAGCACCCCCTTGAACTTTCAATAGGGAGCCCGGGAAAGATGCTCTTCTTCAGGCTGATAGGACTGTTCAGTTTGCTGAAATAATCATCATAATCCGGGACCGGGATCTCATGAAGATTTATATTCTTTTGTGATTCCAAGCTTTTCCCGTTATTCTCATATCCTGTTTCTCTCAAGATCGGGGCAAAGACCTGATCAGGGACTTCATCTGCCGGCATGTCTTTTCCATACATGAGGATATTCCTGCATAATGACGTGATCACATTCTCTGCATATCCTGATATTACGTAATCAACGGATGGAAAAATTTTATGAGTGTTTTTTCCCATTTCACCCTGACAGTTCGGCCCACCCATTAATGTGACCGTTTCAGGGGCCAGCTCTTTAACAAGTTTGAAAAATGATACACAAGCAATAAGGTTATCAAAAATGGAAGAACATGCAACGACTTTGGGATTGTATTGTTTAATGACATCCTCTGCCGTTTCTTTCAGAAACCTTTGAGCTTCGTTTCTCAGTTTCGACAAATACTCCGTGTCATAGAACAGGGGAAGGGGCTTGGTTTTTGAGTGCTTTATAAGCTCATGAAAACTTTTCAAATAAGCATCTGAATTCACGGTATCAGAATACAGGTACTTGGAAAACACCCATTCCCCGAACAGAAAATACGCGAATTGTGACATGATATGATAGTTCTTGGCGCCTATCTTTTCGGCAAAATCGAGATTGTAATAAAGAGTTGTGGCCTTAATATTCTCCTTTTTTAATATTGCCTGCAGCAGACCGAAACTTATCATCGGTCTTTCTATCGGGTTAAAAGGCAAAGCAACAAAACAGATATCCATCTCTGATGTTGTCATATTTGATTCCCTTGCAATAATTTGTTCAAAGTACTAAATGTAATGACTCCCGGCTTAATTAGATATTATCCACTATCAATGAGTTTGGCCTCATAATGAATAGCCCATCTCTTGCGCAGCCTTCCCGCAGGTCGACTTTATGGTCTCGATGAATTCAGGTTCCAGTTGGTCCTGTCGACCTACAGGTCTGACATAAAGCTTCTTCTTGTGCTTATTCAGCCTTCCTGGATCGCCACTCATGCCGGAAAAAAAACGAGTATGGTTATTGTTGAGCATCTCTTGGCTGAAGGGTATGTTAAAATGCTTACAAATCTCCGGCAAATAAGTACCGGGATTTCTAACAAGGTTTTCGTATTTAACAATAAAAAGTTTTTTTTGCCTGCACCAGCCTGCAAAGCTTAGCCAGTTCTGTGCAAACCACTCCACAACCTCGCGATCATCAGAGATTACAGGAAAGCCTGAAATTATAATTCGCATTAACTTTCCTTTTACTCCGCGCAATTGACGAAATAATCTGATTGTTGAGGTGGCTGTGTCATAAGGGTGACGTGTTATCGCTACAACCAGTTCACCACTGTTCGCTATGCGATCAAGCAACATGGTGTTTTCCAGATATGGACCCAGGCGATATGTCTCCTTGATGATTAAGGAAGAGAAACCGTGATCTCTTGAAAACTTTTTTAAATAAGTTAAAAAACCTGTCTCATTGCAATCCCGGGGTGGAGAGATGCGTGATTTTCGAATCTTGGGAAAGTAAATCCCGTTTAATGCCCTGTGGCGGCATACTGCACGCGAAAGAAATGGTTCGCTTAACGATAAAATATTGTCTCCTCCGGCAAGAAGATATGACAGCAGGGAGGTGCCGGACCGCGGTAGACCAATCACAAATGTGGTCTTAACGAATTGTGAGCTTGAAGCCTCCGGTTTAAGATTGTCATGTTCAGTCTTGGAAAAGTCTTCCTTGAATATTTGTTTGTTTTTCACTTTCTAATTTCGTTTTACAGGGGAAAAGGGTGTGAGAGGAATATTAGCGCTAGTTTTTTGATCTTAGTTTTTATGGACAGCCTTAAAGTAGTCCTGATACCATTGAATCGTTTCCGAGAGTCCCTCTTCGAGTGAGCACTGAGGTTTCCAGTGCAACATATTCCGGGCCTTCTCCGAAGAAAGATACTGATACTTGATCTCATGAGAAGCCTCATTGAGAACAACAGGTTTGAGATCTTCCCTTTTCATTAATGTAAGTATTTTCTCGACAATATCTCTTACACTAATGGGCTGTTCATTGCTGAAGTTAAATGCTTCGCCATGAATATCGAGCTTTTCCATTTTTTCAGCAAGATATAAGTAGGCATCTACTATGTCTAACACATATATATAGTCACGGATAAATTTTCCGTCACTTCTGATGATTGGTTTCTCATTATTCAATACAGACTGAATAGTGCCCGGGATAATTCGGTTGAAATTCAGATCACCGCCGCCGTATATGTTCCCGCATCGTGTAACGCAAACAGGTAATTTATATGTCTTGTAATATGTATGACTGATCAGGTCTGTACAGCTTTTGGAAACATCATAAGGATGATTTCCCTGAAGGGAAAAATCCTCTTTATAAGGCAAACTGTCATGCTCGCCATATGCCTTATCACTGGATGCCACAATAACCCTTTTAACCTTCTGATTGCGGCGGCATGCCTCGAGAATGTTCCACGTCCCTCTAATATTGGTCTCAAACGTAGAAAGGGGATTTCTGTTTGCGGTTCCCACGATTGTCTGGGCTGCCAGATGGAATGCCGTATCCACTTCGTACTCGTTAATTAACCGCTCTAAGACAAAGTAATCTTCCAGTGAACCTCTTACAGTATTGATCTTGTCTCCCAATCCAAATTTATAGAGATTCGAATTGGCTGTCATGTCTCTAACGAGACCAACGACATTTGCGCCAAGATCAACCAGTGACCGGGTCAGCCAGGACCCGAGCAAACCTGTACAGCCGGTTACCAGGACGTTTTTACCTTGCCAGTATCTGTTATTTTCCATCATGTCTTAACGTTCTTTTTGAGTTTCCATTTGATATCACCTTCACTGTACATCTTCTCAATTTCCTGTTGATCTTTATAGGTATCCATGGATTTGAAAAAACCATCGTGCTGATATGCGAATACAAGTCCTTTTTGTGAGAGGGCCGGGAAGACGTCTTTTTCCAGATTGTCTCCTTCCCAATGAGAAAATACCTTCCGGTCAAATACGAAAAACCCTGCATTGATCCAGTGTTCACGAAGAATTGGTTTTTCCTTAAAGGCAACAATTTTACCGGATTCTTCAAGATCCATTGTTCCATATTGTGATCTCAGGGGAACACTTGTTACGGTAGCCAATCCGTCATGAGAATGGTGAAAGTCTATAAGTTTGTCTATGAGAATATCAGAGAGGCCATCCACATAGGTAGCCAGAAATGTATCACCAAGGAGGTGCTTGCATTTTTCAATTCTTCCTCCGGTATCCGTGCCTTCACCGGTATCAACAAGTTCGATATCCCAGTCCAGGTTTTTTTGATGAAAATAGTCAATTATCACCTCTTTCCGATATCCTAATGACAGTATAAACTCCTTGTGTCCCTGTTCGGCAAAGATACGCATTACATGGATCAGAATAGGCTGACCGTTTATGGGAAGCATTGGCTTGGGTAGATACTCAGTATAAGGATAAGCCCTTGTTCCCTGACCTCCACAAAGAATTAAAACTTGCACAGTAAACCTCCTTTTTAAGGCATTTCAAAATTGAGTTTTTTTGTATAATTCAAAATGAGATGTCTGCGTGTTGCATAATGCTCCATTTTTGTGCTTTTTAGAAGCCCATCTACTGATTTATCCATCTGCTTTACGAGCTCTTGAGCTTTGCCATTAAGCCATATTTCCTTAGGAAGTTTTTCAAATAATTTAATGAGCTCTCGGAAAAGCGGTGCAGCTTCAATATCGCTATATGCATCAACATACCATTTGAACATTGTCTTGAATCTCACGATCTCTTCCCTGGACAATTGAGGCATACTGAGAATAGAGTCTTCCAAATGAGAAGAAACCGTTTCTGACCTTTCATCTTCTATGAGGTTATGTTCATGAGCATATTGATAGAGGTCTGTCCCATCATATGGGTAAAATATTGAACACCGAATGATGTAAGGCCTGATCTTTGCATTGAGTTTGGCGGTCATGAGCATTTCCTCCGGTGTTTCTGTCGGTATCCCGATCATGTTAAATGACCAAGCTCGGATACCTGCATCTTCAGCTGCACGAAAAGCTTTAACCATAATATCTTCCGGTGCCGGTCTTCTTAAAATTTCTCTTCTCAACCGTTCACTTCCTGATTCTAAGCCTATCTTGACCTCAACACAACCAGCTTTGGCGAGCATTTGAGCATCTTTTTGATTGAATCTTGCAGGATGGACATTGCATGCAAAAGGAAGACCAACTTTTCCGGGATATTCTCCGCAGAACTCTTCTAACCATTTTCGGTTTAAGGTAATATTATCATCATCAAAGTTTATGAGCCGAATGTCAGGATATGTCCCTGCAAGCTCTGCGGTTTCTCGGAGAACTAAACTGACCTTTCTGTAGCGAAGATTCTCGATAGTTTTGTGGAAAGGAGAATACATCTTGTGGAAATAGTGATTTACGCAGTAACTGCATTTATTAAGGCATCCGCGGCTTGTCATTACATTGGCCCAGCCATGTTTTTTCCTGACAATTTCTCCAAAGTTGAAACCTTTCCGGTCAGGAAACGGAAGGGAATCGAGTGCCTCGGTATCCAGCAGAGGACGTATTGGATTAAGCTTTATTGATCCGTTTTCCATAAAGCCCAGGTTCTGTACTGCTGTATACTCTTCACCCTTTTCAAGCTTCTCAACTAATTCAACAATAGCCGATTCTCCTTCGCCCATACATATCATATCCACAGTACCCGTTTGCAAAACTTTCTCAGGTGCAATTGTTGCATGTACTCCTCCAACAATCACAGGTATATCCCTTTTCTCCTTAATAAAATTTGTCATTTGTTTCACATATTGAAACTGATTGCTTGTTGATGAAAAGGCTATGAGTTGCGGTTCAAAGTCTGCAATCTTTTTTTCTAGGACAGACAGGTCGAAAGGGATGTTTATCTCTTCATTAAAGTGCAGTATTTTTGTATCATGACCGTACCTTTTCAGTACAGAAGAAATGATCCCTAACCCTAACGGATAGTTAACGTGCACCCGGACATCGGGATAAATTAATAAAACCCTCATGATATTGCTCTTTTTTTACTGTGTAATAGGAATAACAACAATTGGCTGAGTTACTTCTTCATCATCAAATTCACCAAACGTGCCAGTAACAACATCTTTAAACGCAGGGATACCGATTACCACCTGTTGTATTCCCAGTAACGGGGCGAGTGCTGCAGACAGATGCCCGAAGAAACGATCTGCGAGCGCAACGTTGCTCAACGGTACATAGACGATATCTCCTTTCTGGAGATACATGTTCTTTTCTCCATCTTTCATACCTCTTGCCATTCCCTTGATATCGAACGTCATGGCTTCTTGATATTGCCCGCCATTCGCACGGAAGAGTACAACCTTGTTTCTTTTCGCATTATGAGTAAAGCCCCCTGCAAGGGCAATTGCCTCTGATACCGTTTTGGACTCTTCTGGAAAATATATCCCCGGCTTAAGTACTTCTCCTAAGACGTAAATCTTATTGGACTTGAAGACCGTAACTTGGATACTCACATATGGATTTACAATATATCGATCTAATTCGCGAGAAAGATGGATCTGAAATTCTGAAAGGGGCATGCCGGAAACATGCATGTCTCCGACCAGCGGAAACGTAATATTACCGTTCAGCTGCACTTTCACGCTCTGATTGAGATCCTTATGTCGCCAGACCTGAACCCCTAAAACATCTCCTGGACCTATGATATATTCGCTTAATTTAATGGGAGGGATTGATATTGATTCCTGAGGTTCCTGAACATTTTCCTGTTTTTTCTCAGCCGTGGAGCAGCTTAACAGAAGAACACAAACAAATAACAAGAAAGAAATTTTTTTCAATTCATTACCCCTGACTCCTTGTCAATTGCTTTTTCATAAGATGCGCATTTCTGGGCGATTAAGAGTAACATCCTGGTAGCTATGCGGCTCCTTTTCCCCTGAGAACGGCTGGAATGGTCATTAAGAGTATCTTTAGGTCTTTAGAGAGTTTCCAGTTATCTATATATTCCATATCCATTTTCATCCAGTCTTCAAAAGATGTTTCGTTTCTACCGTTGACCTGCCATGTGCAGGTAATCCCGGGTTTTACACTAAAGCGCCTGCGTTGCCAGTCTTTATGAAATCCATTGTAATCCCTTACTGGAAGCGGCCTGGGGCCAACGAGACTCAAGTCTCCCTTTAGAACGTTAAACAACTGAGGGAGTTCATCTATGCTCGACTTCCGAAGCCACCGGCCGATTTTTGTAATCCTGGGGTCATTTATAATTTTAAAGACAGGGCCATCCATCTCATTTAGATTATCAAGTTCTGACTGAATCTTTTCAGCCCCTTCTATCATTGTACAGAATTTGTAAAGGTTAAAAATTCGCTTGTTATATCCTACCCTCTTTTGAACAAATAAAACCGGGCCACGGGAAGTAATTTTGATAGCAATGGCAGCTAATAACATAACAGGAGATAGAATTAGTATGACTATGAAAGCAATAAAAATGTCCATAACACGTTTTACTAAATACATCCAGCCATCTTTTGGCTTGGAAGATAATGTTATCAATGAGAAACTATTGAATGTTTCTGTCTTTGATTGAGCCAATTTTATATCAAACAGCTGCGAAATATGACTGACTGCAATCCCATGCTCTTCAGCTTTCAGCAGTATTTTCTGAATCTCTTCGTAGTTAGATTTTATGGGCAGGGATATAACTACCTCATCGATTACATAATTGTTTAAAATGGAAGGAAAGTCTTCAAGTTTGCCTAAAAAATTGGCCTTTTTGCTTGAAATATGTATTTCATTGTCAATAAATCCAGCTATGCGGCAGCCGAGTTCTTCCTTGCTTTCAATCATTTTTGCAAAAGCATATCCCCTCTCATTGGTTCCCGCAATCAGGATGAAGCGCAAGTTCCTCCCGTAACTGCGCATTTTTCCCAGGAAATACCGTAATGAACTTCGAAAAGAAATAGTAAGAAAAGCGCTTAATAGCCAGAAAGTTGCAACAAAGAGGGGCGTGATAGCGATGAGGTTAAGCATATATAAAACTGGCATGACAATGAACGTTCCAAGAACCGTAGCCTTGAGAATATCCTTCCATTCATCTCTGTTATAGCGAAGCCTGCGTGAACGGTAAAGATGAAAATTATTGAAGGCAATATGCCATATAATTAACAGGGAAGAAAACCCGAGGATATCTATTATCCTTATTTTTAATAACAAAAATTCATTTAAAGTAATAAAAGTTACATCTGAAGCAGTTGACAGGGAAGCAATAATTAGAGCACAGATCATAATACATAGATCTGAAAGCTTGAATAATTTAAACAGTAATCTACGGCGAAAATATTGCATTTACATTAAGCTCTAATAATTACAATGAAGAGCAAAGTTTTTTTATTAAGTTAGCCATATTGAAAAAAACATGTATTGTATTAAATATTGATTAAACACTGCTCCGCTCTTTCAGTTACATGTTTAACCATAACCTTCAATTATTAAGTTTTAGTTCTTATATTTCCCAACCTTTCCTGTTTTCTATAACGTTAAGAAAACCGGTATAGTTTCATCATGACTTAATTTTTTTTAAAAAAGCCTAAAAGCTCTTCATTTACAAGATTGGAAGAATATAGTACAACTTTTAATCCGTTATTATACATTATACCACTAGCAACACATATTTGTTTAATATACAATTAGATACACTAAAGGTCAAGTAAAATATTACTATTAAAAATAAAAGCGTTAAATAAGATTACACAATATTTAAGCTTTGCCGTGAGATAAATCTCTGCTACCTCTCGCCCAGGAAAAACCTAAATCAAATTACATTTCTAACTTTTAACCTTTTTTTAATGAACTTACTGTCCATATATGATATTAGGAGATTGTCTCTTAATGCTAACAGTCGGCTCTTTATTGCTTAAATCTTATTTATATCTTCTAATTAGTCTATACGCAACCAGTAGGCTTTAACATGATTTAAATCACATAAAGGGTTAAATTAAGGGCCTGACGCCTAAATAATACCCTCCAGCTTTTTCACTGCATCTAAAGCAATTTCATTGCTGGAAACATATACGTAAGTTGCCGGAATGCAGGCTCAGAATTTTTTTAACGGTTTATATGCTTATTTTTACTGTTCCAAAAAATAATTTTTCCGGTTAGACACTGCTGCCGGATCGGCCCCACAAGCCTGTACAAAACGAACATTGGTCTTTTTTCCCTTAAGAACTTCAATAATTGCCTGCAATTTGAATTTTGGTGTGCAATATTCCGGTTTGCTTCCTCAACGTCATCGGCGCTTCTGTTCAAAGTATCACTATCCGAACCGACAACGCTGATCATGTCACGAAAAATTAGCCGCCCAAACAGTAATAATTTTTGAGATTGATTGAAAACCTTGGTAATTATCTAATTAAATATTTGCAGTTATCGGGAGTTTTCGATATCATAAAAATTATGAAAGCAATAATATTAAGCGGGGGCAGGGGTACACGTCTAAGGCCATTGACTTACTCAGGAGCGAAACAGCTTGTGCCTGTGGCTAATAAACCAATAATTTTTTACTGTATTGATAACATTGTTCAGGCCGGGATAAAGGATGTGGGCATCATTATATCGCCTGAAACTGGTGAGGAGATAAAAGAAACTGTTGGAAATGGAAATACCTGGGGTATTAATATTGAATATTTAAAACAGGATGTGCCGGGCGGACTTGCGCATGCTATTAAGGTAGCACAGGATTTTTTATCTGATTCCTCATTTGTTATGTATTTAGGAGACAATCTGATCGGGATGAGAATAGATAAATTTGTTAAAGAATTTAAAAGTAATACGCCAGACGCGCTTATCCTTCTTAAGAATGTTGATAATCCAGGAAATTTTGGTGTTGCTGAGGTTACAAAAACAGGTAAAATCATCAGGCTTATAGAGAAGCCTGATAAACCCAAATCAAATCTTGCCCTTGTTGGTATTTATATTTTTTCATCAAAGATACATGAAGCGATTGAGAGGATAAAGCCTTCAAAAAGGGGAGAGCTTGAAATCACAGATGCGATTCAGGAATTGATGAAGATGGGATATAAGATAGAGAGTTTTGTACTTGATGAATGGTGGATTGATACAGGCAAGAAAGACGACCTTCTTACTGCAAATGCAATTGTTTTGGATAATTGGCTGAAAAGAGATTTTAACGGCAGGGTTGATAAAGCAAGCAAGATTTTAGGCCGTGTTGTTATTGGGAAAAATTCGGTTATAAAAAGTAGCACGATACGCGGGCCCGTTATAATCGGTGAAAATACTGAAATAAATAATTCTTTTATAGGTCCGTATACAAGCATTGGCAATAGTGTGAAAATAATAAATTCATCTATTGAGCATTCAGTAATAATGGATGAAAGCGAATTAAGAGATATTGAAAGGATTGAAGAAAGTCTTGTAGGACGCAGGGTAAAAATAAGAAGAAGTAATATCGGGCATAAAGCGCTCAGACTAATGCTTTGCGATGATTCTGTTGTAGAGGTATAAGGGATTATCTTACACCGGACAAATAATCCTCCATTATATCCGTTCCTGAGCTTGTGCCTATTCTTGTAGCCCCTGCCCTGACAAAGCTCAGGATATCTTTTAAGGTTTTAATGCCGCCTGCGGCCTTTATGCCTATTTTGCCTTTTGTTGCAGCTTTTATCATGGCTATGTCTCTGATTTCAGCGCCTGAAGGGGCAAAGCCTGTAGATGTCTTTATGAATTCTGCACCTGCTTCCATAACCGCTATTGATGCTTTTATTTTCTCGTCGTCCGACAGGTAACAGGTTTCTATTATTGCTTTATGCGTTATATCTGGTGTGGCTGTCACTAAATCCGAGATTTCTTTTTTTATGATGTCCCATTTACCAGCCTTAACTGCCCCTAAATTAATGACTATATCCAGTTCATCAGCGCCCAGCAGGACTGCTTCCATAGCCTCATATATTTTCACATGCGCAAGTGTCATTCCCAGGGGGAACCCTATTACAGTAATAAGTTTTACCCTGTTAGAAGTAATACCCTGCTTTTCTCTAACAGGGTAAACATCTGTTCCTGAGAGCATATTTTTGGCTTTTTTTATAAAAAAAGGATGAACACATACAGAAAAAAAACCATATTTTTGAGCCTCGTTACAGAGTTTCTTGATATCTGTCTCTGTTGCATATGGTTTAAGCAGAGTATGGTCTATTAATTTGGCAATATTGAGTTTATCATCCATCTTCATAGCAAATTAAATAGGATACAGAATTAAAATCCAAAATTCTAAACTTCTAACTTTAAGCCTATTGCTGTTTAGAACATTTGTATTTTGGTCATTTAGGTTTGTTTCGTGCTTCGTATTTCGATATTCGGATTTTTTAACATTGCAGATTTCGTATTTCGAATTTAACCCTTTTTTAAGTCTGTGATTATCTGTATTTTGATGTAGTCAGCTACCATTTTTTTATAAGCCAGATGGAGTTTTCGAGTAATCTTCCCTGTTCCCGGCCTTATTTTTATATTATCAACTTCAGATACCGGCATTATCTCCATAGTTGTATTAGAAATAAATACTTCATCAGCTCTGTAAATATCTCTGCGTTTAAACTTTCCTTCCCTGGTTTTGATTTTCAGTGCTTTTGCAGCATTCAGGATTATCCTTCTTGTTATTCCATCCAGGATTCCAACGTCAGGCGAAGGGGTACAGAGAATATTATCTTTGACAAAAAATATATTTGTTATTGTTCCTTCTGCTATATGCCCTCTGTAATTAAGCATTATGGCTTCATAAGCCCCTCTTTTTTTCGCCTCTATCTTTGCAAGGATATTGTTCAGGAAATTATGAGATTTGATTTTTGGATTAAGCGCTTCCTTAAGATTTCTTCTTACATCCACTATCGCAATCTTAACACCCTTTTTATAGTATTGCCCGGGATGTCCGCTAAATTCATTGGATATTATTACAAAAGTCGGTTTCGGACACAGTTCAATGTCTAACCCTAGAGGGCCGGGGCCTCTTGATATGCTTATCCTTATGTATGCATCGTAATGCCCGTTTGTTCTTATTGTTTTGTAAACGGCATTTTTTATCTTATCAGGGGTTTTATTGATTTTAAGGCCAATCATTGATGCTGAGCGGAATAGGCGTTCTATATGCTCGTCAATCTTGAATACAATTCCTTTATACGCCCTTAATGTTTCATAAACGCCGTCACCATACAGGAATCCGTGGTCAAATACAGATATTTTGGCTTGAGTCTTTGAAACGAGTCTATTGTTAAGGTATACCCGGTTAGAAAGCTTGCGGGGGTTTTTACCTGCCGCCTTCTCCATGTATTTTTTATTCCGCCGGAAAGGCAGGGGGTTTTTTCTAACAGGGTAACTCACAAAACCAGTTTATCATGACAACAGGAGATTTTCTACCAATATCTGAAACTTAACTTAATTGCAGAGTTTGATATAATTTCAGGCTCTTGATGGAAAAAGGCATTAAAGAATGATCTAGTGTATTGTAGGGATAGTAAAACCAAGCATCAAAACCGTTAGAAAATTTCTGAGCCTGCATTCCGGCAACTTACGTATATATATTTCCAACAATGACATTGCCTTAGATGCAGTGAAAAAGCTGGAGGGTATTATTTAGGCGTCAGGCCCTTAATTAAACCCTTTATGATTTAAATCATATTAAACACCTCGGGTTACGTGTAGGCTAAGGATATAAATATTAAAAGATTTGGGTAATAAAGAGTTCGTGCCGTTACAACTTGATGTGGCAAGATTAAAGACTTAAAATTATATATATTTGCTTTGTAAAATAAAATTAAATTAAACTATTGGGGTAAATAGTTGTAATGGTACTAACTGTTTAGCATTAAGAGACAATCTCCTTATGTATAGACAGTAAGTTCATAAAAAAGGGAGCCGTAAGTATGAGTAACAGCCCTGAAGAAAAAGACTTTTTTCCTGAAGTAGAGGTTACTGATAAGGATATCCTTGAGGCAATGAAAGATATCCCCGGCTATCTGGACATCACTCCGAAAGACTTCAAGGAGCTCTATCAGGTTGCTTACCGTCATGCCCTGTCAAGAATTACCCGTTCTCTTAAGGCAAAGGATATAATGACCAGCAAGGTATTCTCTGCAGAAAGGGAAACACCCCTTAAGGAAGTAGCCCTGCTGATGGCTCAAAATAAAATCTCCGGGGTACCTGTTGTTAATGAAAACGGCAGTGCAGCCGGAATAATATCAGAAAAAGACTTTCTTTCCAATATGGGGGCAAAGGACCCAAAAACCTTCATGGGTGTTGTGGCTGAATGTCTGAAGGACAAAGGCTGTGTGGTAGTATCCATCCGCGCAAAAAAGGCCGGGGACATTATGACTTCACCGGCAATAACAGTGAGTGAAGATACTTCCGTTATGGAGATTGCCAATATATTTACAGAAAAGAATATTAACCGTGTACCGGTTATTGACCGGAGAAGCAGTGTAACCGGTATTGTTTCCAGGGAGGATATAGTGCGTGCTTCATTAATCAAAAACAAGTAATTATTGTGTTCAGGAGAACCCCGCAGAAATGCTTAAAAATTATTTTAAAAAAATGAAAGGAACTACAACGAGCCCGCCGGCAGTGAGCATACCGGAGATTGTATGGTCATGGATAGGCGCCTTCCTCGGAATAGCTGCAGTTGCCTATATCAACTACAACAGGCTGGAGGATTCAGATCTGGTTATGATTATAGGTTCTTTTGGCGCATCAGCGGTTCTCCTTTATGCAGCAATAAAAAGCCCGTTGGCTCAGCCAAGAAACCTCCTGGGAGGGCATGTATTTTCAGCCATTATAGGCGTGACCTGTTATCAGCTGTTAAATCCTCATATGTGGCTTGCAGCATCTGTGGCAGTGGCTACTGCTATTGCATTTATGCATGCAACAAAAACCCTTCACCCTCCGGGTGGAGCAACAGCCGTAATCGCTGTTATCGGAAGCGAGAAAATACATAACCTGGGCTACATGTATGTACTTATTCCTGTGGGGCTTGGCGCAGTAATTATGCTTATAGTGGCACTGTTGGTTAACAATATACCTAAAAGCCGCAGATATCCTGAGTTCTGGGTTTAGATTGTCATTTACATTTAAATTTTTTGCTCTTCCAGCCGGCAAAGCTGATAATAAATCTTTTGATATGGCTTTACATGACAAACACTCCATTGACCCGAATAATGCATTTTCCTCCCCAGGCGGAAAGAAACCACAGAAAGCACAGAGAAACTCATTTTAAAATTATCAATGCAAAATTATCATTTTGAAGCCCCTTAAAGGAGCTTCGAAATGCAAGGATTTGTTTTACTATTATATTCACTCACTAACCCCATAACAAGTCTGCGACTTGTAGACTACGGGGTGCACACTCGCTATTCATTTAGTGTTCCCTGCAATTTGTCTATGACTCATAGAGATGCAGGAAACCCAAATGTAAGGACTCACTTATTATTATATTCACTCGCCTTTAGCTCGCTATTCATTTTAAATTTGAAATGCTAAATGTTCAAATTGCAAAGCAATTTTCCATCTAATTTGTCCAGCCTCAGGCGGATCCGCAGAGGCGGACAATGATTAGTCCTCTGTGGTTAATTGCAGTTTTTGGGTTAATAATCAGAACAGATAGTATTGGTCCTGCAGAGATATATCTATAGGTGGAATTCAACAATGTCCCTGTCATGAAGGACATAATCCTTCTGTACCCTCTGGCCCGGGAATCTCGAAGAGCCCCATACACAGGCGTATTTCAGATTCCTGACAAAATCCTTATGAATCATCTCTGAGAGTCCAAGGACTGTTGTTTTTAAAGGGATTGTAAATGGCTGACTCATATCAGGGGCTTTCCCCGGTTCTTTTGTATAGACCCTGATAATCCCTGAAATATCAAAAACAGTTTTTATAAGTTCATCAAAACCTTCTTTTTCTGTGGAGGAGACTGTAATTACAGGATAAGAATTCCCATACCTTTTTAACAGCCTTTTAAGCCCTTCGCCGGCTCCGGAGATGTCTTTTTTGTTTGCAGCAATTACAGCTTTTTTAATATTTTTTCTATAGCCCGCGGACAGATTAGTTTTTTCTGCTGTTTCATCCTTTTTTATGATGTATATGTTCCATTCTGCTAACTGTTCTATTAGGAGTTCTGTCTGAACATCCGGCTCTTCAGAGAGGTCTATTGCAAGCAAAAAAACATCCGAGTTTCTGAGAATGCCAGAGACCCAGCCGTCAGTTGACTCATTACCCACGGGAGGCAGGTCCACGAGTTGAAACTGGATGTCTTCAAAAGACATCATCCCTGAAAGAGGCATAACAGTAGACATGGGATAATCAGCAATAACAGGGCTTGCATTTGTGAGGCTTTTAAGCAGAGATGACTTCCCTGAATTCGGAAATCCAACAAGTGCTATCTGTGATGCGCCTTTTCTTTCAACTGTATAGAGATCTCCCTTGCCGCCTTTCTTTTTCCTTACAGATTCCTCTTTTAATTTTGAGAGCCTTCTCCTCAGGTCTGCCCTCAGCTTGTCTGTGCCCTTGTGTTTTGGAACAGTTGCTATGAGATCTTTAAGGGCGGCTGTCTTTTCAGAAGAAGTTCTTGACTGCTTGAATGTCTTTTCAGCTGCAAAATATTCTGGTGGCAGATTAGCAGGCATATACCAATATAACACGGCAGGGTACAATTACATATACTTGATGGCTTGCGATAAGTGTAATAAACACCCATATTCATCCTTCTCCCAAATTTTTGCCTGGCCTCCCTGTTTTGATATACATTCTGCTACAATAGACACTGACGGTATTTGCGATAATACCAAAAAATTCTTCAGAATCAAACGATGGGAGTGCATAGGGTTCTGGTGTCCCTCGTGTCCGCCCGAGGCGGAAAATCCAGACCTTATTTGTTTTAGTTACGAATTGATTTCAGTAAGTTGTAAATTATAGATTATGGGAGTGCATAGGGTTCTGGTGTCCCTCCTGGACTTCAAATCCAGTGTTGCCGGCCACAAACTGGCAGGGTGGGTTCGATTCCCACACACTCCCGCCATTGCACTACGCTAAAGCTTCGCGCAATTGGCTTAATTTAATCGAGGCTTAATGATTCTATACTGAAAAGGTAAGCGTAGCGCAGCGAATTTACCACTCCCGCCAGTAAACTTCACTGGCGTTTCGCCTGCTACATAAATCCTGCCAGAGCCCTGCGTGAGATGTAATGGAGCATGTATTATTCCTCAGGAAATTTACAAATATTGTATCTTTATGATTTATATAGAGGATTTTGTTAAAATTAGTATTGGGTCAATAAACATTGAGCATACTACTAAATTTTTTTATTTGATATGAGCAAGATAAGTCTATTCATGCAAATTATTATGATAAAAAAAAACCGAATGCGGCCTCTCTTTACACTGTACCGTTGCAGGACCCGCGTTTTTCCTTTAGCTGGAGCCGTGATGTTGATTTTTGTTTTCGTGTTTATTGGCTGCAATCCTCATCGAGTTAATAGGGATGTTCAGCCGCTTGTTGGGGGTAATGATGGGTATTCACTTTCTGTGGAGGGCATTGAGCCTCAGAGCCGGTGGTGGGAGGCATTGAATGACAGGTTCCTTGATGAAATTATTGTAGAGGCGCTGTCAGAGAACCTTACTCTGAAGATGGCTCATGCAAGAATCGAACAGGCTGTAGCAGATGATAAACAGGCTGCCGCGTTTTTATATCCCGATTTAACCGGTGAGGCATCGGGAGGATCAGATTGGCAGGGCGAGGATAAGCCGGAAGACAGCTTTGGCACCAGCCTGGCGCTTTCATGGGAAATTGACCTGTGGGCACGGCTCTCTTCAGCCAGAAAGGCTGCAGGTTATGAGATAATGGCGTCCCGTGAAGAACTGGAGGCAGCAGCAATCCTTTTAACCGCCCGGGTTGCTGAGACGTATTTCGAGATTATCGAACAAAAACTTCAAATGGCACTGCTTGACCGGCAAATAAAAGCAGGAGAGACCCTCCTTGAACTTATTGAACTGCGCTTTGGTTATGGCGAGGCATCTGTCGTGGATGTATTTCAGCAGCGTCAGCAGCTTGCCTCAACCCGTGCCCAGGTGCCTGTCGTGCTGTCACAGCTGAGAACACTTGAGAACCGCCTCCATGTTCAACTTGGCAGGGCGCCGGTGAGCAGAGCTTTGAGGCTGGCTGATGATTTTCCTGAACTTCCTGATCTGCCATTGACCGGTGTGCCGCTTGATCTGCTGAAGAACAGGCCTGACCTGAGGCGTATATACAGCCAGCTGATAGCTGTTGACTACCGTATTGCCGAGGCAATAGCAGACCGGTTACCAAAGATACGGCTTGACGGCAGTGCAGGATTTAAAGACAGCTTTTCAACTGAAGGCATGCTGTTTTCCATTCTTATGGAAGCAGCAGCTCCGGTTCTTGACTGGGGAAGACGTACTTCAGAGATTGAGAAACGCCGGGCCCTGCTCAGGGAAGAACTGGCCCGTTATTCTCATGCTTACCTGACAGCCATAGGGGAGGTAGAAAACGCGCTATGGCAGGAACAGCATCATAAGGAGCTGTTAAAAGCCCTTGAAACCCAGATCAGTATTGCAAGATCAAATCTGGCGGAAACACGCAACCGTTACCGTCAGGGGCTGACTGACTACCTGCCGGTTCTCACAGCATTGCAGTCTTTGCAGGAGCTTGAACGGAACATTCTTTCCAGACAAAGGCAGTTAATCTCAATCCGTATACTTCTCTACAGGGCATTGGGGGGCTCACGGTTGATGACTGGAAATTATCAGCATGCAGAATCTGTTGGGAGCGCAAAAAAAAATATTTCTGAAGAGGTTATGAAATGAGATATAAAATTGCTGTCATTATTCTTCTTGTCGCTGTAATTGCCGCTTTTGTCCTGTACAAGACAAGTCCAAAGACAAAAAAAACAATACCAAAACGCCCGGTCCCGCTCGTGCAGACTGTAGAAGTCCATCCGGGCAGGGAAAAGGTCTATGTTGAGGCCTTTGGCACGGTCATCCCTGCACAGCGTATTACCCTGCAATCAGAAGTAGAGGGCAGAATAATTGGCCAGAATCCTGAATTGATGCCCGGAGGTTTAATAAATAAGGACGACGTGGTTATTCAGATTGACCCTGCTGATTATGAACTACTTATAAAAGAGCACAGGGCAGAGATGGAAGAGGCTATGTTTGAGCTGGAGCTTGAACAGGGGAGGCAGGTGATAGCAAGTCAGGAATGGAAACTTTTGGAAAGGGATATCAAAACCTCTGAATCAGGCAGGAGCCTTGCCCTGCGTGAGCCTCATTTGAGGCTGGTTAAGGCCAAGGTGGAAAAGGCAGGGAGCAGGCTTGCTGCCGCAGAGCTGGCAAAGGAGAGGACAACCATCAGGGCGCCTTATAATACGTTGGTTCTTGAAGAGTTCATTGACAAAGGACAGCTGGTGAGCAGGCAAACTCCCCTTGCAACACTTGTGGGGACTGATCAGTTCTGGGTTCAGGTCTCAATGCCAGTATCTGTTCTGCAAAGGATTTCTTTTCCCAAAGCAGCCGGACAACAGAGTTCAGAGGTGCATGTCATATTTGAGCCTGTCAGTGGAAAAGAGTTTGTCCGCAGCGGACATGTTTTGCGATTAATGGGAGATCTTGATCCTGAAGGAAGGATGGCCCGCATACTGATTGTTATTGATGACCCGCTCAATCTTCATGCTAACTCTCAGTTACAACAGGGAAACAAAGGTCAAAACAAAGCTGGTGTGCAGGGAGAAGAAAGAATCCTGCTGGGAAGCTATGTAAAGGTTAAGATTGATGCTGGATTTTTTGACAATGTGTATTCGATTCCCCGTCAGGCACTGCGTGAAGGGGATGTAGTATGGATCAAGGATGATGAGGATAAATTGCAGATCCGCCATGTACGAGTGGTGTGGCGGCTCAGGGATGAAGTGCTGGTCAATGCTGATCTCAAGGATAGTGATAAATTAATACTCAGCAGGCTCCAGTCTCCTTTACCAGGCATAGAGGTACGGAGCGTTAAGAAGTCAAAGGGTCAAGAGAAGAACAAACCCTTGAACCCTTGAACCCTAGTGTACTGTCCCTAACAGTTCTGTACATTTTTTGCTGTGTCATTCTGGCTTGCCTGTCGCAGCAGCGTTTAAGACTGGATAGACTCCGCGGAGATCCCGATTCTTCGGGATCCCGACATTATCGGGGACCAGAATCTTTCCCCTTTTAAAAGAAGGATTCCCGACAAGCCTGCCTGCCGGCAGGCAGGCGGGAATGACAAAATTGTGTAAATTTATTTATGGAGCAGTACATTTAAACCCTGAATTAATATGGACACTGATACAAAGAGCGGCATACTCGCCTGGATGGCGAAAAACCATGTAGCAGCCAACATCCTGATGCTGACTCTTGTTGTGGGCGGACTGATCGTTATGTCCAGTATCAAGCAGGAGGTGTTCCCTGAGTATGAACTCGATATTGTGAATGTATCGGTTACCTATCCCGGGGCGAGTCCTGAGGAGATTGAAGAAGGAATTATCCTTGCAATTGAGGAGAAAATCCGTGACCTCGAAAATGTGGAGCGTGTTACGGCCAGAGCCGGTGAAGGCCGGGCCAGTATTTCCGTAGAACTTCTTGCCGGCGCTGATCCTGATAAATCAGTCCAGGACATAAAAAATGGTATAGACCTTATTAGATCCTTGCCCGAAGATGCCGAACGCCCGGTAGTCAGTCTCAAAAAACGCCGTCGGGGAGTGCTGCGCCTTACTCTCCATGGTAATGTGGATGAGCGGACCCTGTTCTATTTTGCCCAGAACATACGGGAGGAACTCTTAGGATTGTCTTCTGTGACGCAGGTGGAACTGCGGGGAGTGCGTAAACCTGAGATCAGCATTGAGATCCCTCATTCCCTGCTTCGTTCCTATGGTTTAACCCTCGGTGAGATTGCGCAGATTATCAGGCAGAATGCGGTAGATGTGCCTGCCGGCGGCATCAAGGCAGATGGAGGCGAGGTGCTTTTGCGCACCTCTGAACGCCGAAATTTTGCGAGCGAGTTTGCAGGTATTCCGCTCGTCAGTACGCCCGCGGGCGTAGAGGTCACCATCGGAGATATAGCTCAGATTACCGACGGATTCGCTGAGTCTGAACGGGAGGCATACTTTAACGGACAGCGGGCGGTCATTTTTTATGTGTACCGGACAGGAGAGCAGACCCCGCTGGAGATCTCACGCGAGGTCCGGGAATACATGGAGATTTTGAGACCAGTACTTCCGGAAGGCATCGGGTTAAGCCTGTACAATGACAGATCGGAACTCTACAGACAACGGCTTGATCTGCTTCTGCACAACGGCGTCATTGGACTCATCCTGGTACTGATCACCCTGGGGCTGTTCATGGAGACCCGATTGGCGTTCTGGGTTGCCATGGGTATCCCTATTTCTATTATCGGGTCGTTCCTGGTCCTGCAATATACCGGCGGCAGTATCAATATGGTATCGTTGTTCGCATTTATTATTACTCTCGGTATTGTAGTGGATGATGCTGTGGTTGTGGGTGAAAACATCTTTCACAAACGGGAGAAAGGGCTTCCGCCTCTTCAGGCCTCTGTTGAGGGGGTTCGGGAGATGTCCACTGTCGTGATATTTGCAGTAGCAACAAATATCATTGCCTTTTTACCCCTGCTCTTCGTGCCGGGTTCAGCAGGCAAGTTTTTTTCAATCCTGCCTGCGGTTGTAATTGCAGTTTTTCTGATTTCCCTTATTGAATGTCTTTTTGTACTGCCTGCCCACCTTGCATACCACCGGCGTGAGCGTGCAGGTGGAGTGCTCGGTGTGATCGAAAAAGTTCCACAGTGGTTCGAAAGGGGGCTGGAACGGTTTATCAATAAGTTTTATACCCCTCTCCTGCGGTCTGCAGTGTCAAACCGTTATCTGACTGCTGTTGTATTCATGGCTGTACTTGTGGTCGCATATGCATACTGGGACAGCGGCCGGATTGATTTTTCCTTCAGGCCGAAGATTCAGACCGACCGGATCGATGCAGAGGTTACGCTTCCCTATGGTGCGCCAATTCAGGATGTCAGGCGCATTGCGCGTCTTATTGAAGAGGGAGGCCTGCGAGCAATTGAGAAGTCAGGCGGTAAAAAAATTCTTAAGGGAAGCATGACCGATATTGGACGCCGTGGGGCCAATACCGCTGAAATTAATTTTTACCTTGTCCCTCAAAAAGAGCGTACGATTACTACGCGTGAGTTCAGCGTCCTGTGGCGCAGGGAAGTGGGTGAGATTGCCGGGCTCGAAAGCCTGTTCTTTGACTATCTGGTAGGACCGGGGGGCTCGGCAGCCATTAATGTTGAGTTAACACATCCGGATCCGAGGACACTGGAACTCGCAGCTACTGATCTTGCCGGCGCTCTTGCTGATTACGAAGGGGTAACTGATATCGACGATGGATTTGCACGGGGTAAGCCCCAGTTTGACTTTACAATTCGGTCTGAAGGGAGAAGTCTGGGCCTGACTGCGCGTGAGCTTGGCAATCAGATAAGACACTCCTTTTATGGTGCTGAGGCGCTGAGACAGCAGAGAGGACGGGATGAAGTTAAAGTGCAGGTACGCCTCCCTGAATCGGAGAGGAAATCACTGTACAATCTGGAAGAACTTATTATACAAATTCCTGGTGGTGGTGAGATTCCCCTGGCCAGGGCCGCCCGGCTTAAGAGCGGCAGGGCCTATACAGAAATCAACCGCGTTGACGGCAAACGAGTGCTCAATGTTACTGCCAATGTTATACAGGGCCTGGCGAATGAGAACAAAATCCTGGCAAGTCTTAAGTCTGAATTCTTACCGCGGATTCTGGCTAAGTACCCGGGACTGAAATACTCGTTCGAGGGCAGGCAGAGGGAACAGCGGAAGGCATTTAAGCAGCTTCTCTACGGGTTTGGATTTGCCCTGCTCGGGATTTTCACTCTTCTTGCGGTACTGTTCAGGAGCTATATCCAGGCAGTCCTTGTAATGGTGAGCATTTTATTCGGCCTTGCAAGCGCCCTTGCCGGCCATCTTATCATGGGGTATGATCTGAGTATTATCAGTGTATTCGGAATGATTGCGCTCTGCGGAGTAGTGATTAATGGAGGACTTGTCCTTACTGTCACTGCAAACCGTATGCGTGACAGCGGCGAAGCATACATGCAGGCGGCGATCAATGCCGGCGTCCGGCGCTTCCGCCCCATTATATTAACTGCGCTTACCACGTTTTTTGGTCTTGCACCTATGATATTCGAGTCATCGGTTCAGGCCCGTTTTCTTATTCCCATGGCTATATCCCTTGGGTATGGTATCCTCTTCAGCACCTTTGTCATCCTTATCCTGAATCCGGTGCTCTATGTAATCCATCAGGACCTATATAAATCTTTACGAAAAAACAAAATGGTATAAAAAAAGTAAGTGCAGGGAAGCTAAGGTTCACTGCATGCTCAGGCTGTTTGTCAGGACTGCATCTGGAATTTTTACTTGCGTTCCAATTACCTGGTACTTATCAGGGGGCAATTTCAGACCATAGATATACAGTGATATTCCCAAGCAGGGAGATGCGGGATTCAGGTTTCTGGCATTTGAGCATCGGCGTTTCAAATGGGACCGGGCTTATATACCGGATTCCGCCAGGTTACATAAACGTGGTTCAGCGGAGTTCAGAATATTGATGAACTCGTAACAATTATCGGGATGGCTAAGTATACAAGACGTAGTGTATTTTTGTGAGTGAGGCTATACATGCGGTATGCCGAACAAGCAAAAATACGCTACGACGCAGTAGATCGGAATTATTACGACGCCATCAATATTAAATTGTATTGCTTTTTTTTGCTGTGTCCGTAGTTTCCTTTTTAGTTGTTTTTCTCAAATAACCCCCTAATACTGCAAATGGTATTACAAAAGTTAAAATAAGATACGAGGAAGTTTCCTGTTGCCGGGATGTTAATACAGAGGTAATCAGTAAGCTTGTTATTAAAGATAATGCACCCGTTATAAAGGCGTGTTTTAATTCATCTGACTTGGCAATAAAAGCTGATACATAGCCGCCAATGAATGTAAATGAAAAGCTCACAAAGAGTGAGATATTGTAAAAGGCGCTTGAATTAGACAGCTCTTCTTCCATCTGATTCTGAGTCATACCTTTTGAAGCCATAATTGCAACAGCAATGATACCTATAAGAATTCCAGTTGCAAACGAACCAAAGGTATCAGCCAGCCAGCCCGTAATAACAGCCTTTATATTAAGTTTTTTCTCATTGTTCATAATGAATTCATCAATCTGTAAAATATCTGAATTTTGGGTAATTTTCAGTATACCAGAGCATAAATAAAAATGTAATAAGAAATCAGCCATGAAAGGATTGCAAAATAGGGATACGTCCCATTTTTTTTAAAATCAAAGTGTAAATATCATCCCGATTAGTCAGGACAAAATTGTGGAAAAAATATCTTATATTGAGCCTCTTGCAAAAGTCGTCATTCCCGTGGAAATGGGACACCACATGGGGTATCCCACTGTGGCTGGATTCCCACTTTCGTGGGAATGACAAACAATTCTCTTTTTCAGACTTTTGCAAGAGCCTCATATTTAATAAATTAATAATCCTTAATTTTGCATTTTGCATTTTAATTTTTGAATTTGTCTTAAATGGGGTGTGTCCCTATTTTATTGACAAATTTATGCTTTTATAATAATCTCTTGGCTATGCCGAGAATTGCAAGAATGATTGCTGTTGACTTTCCCCATCATGTGGTTCAGGCAGGAAACAACAGAAGCAAGGTCTTTTCTGATGAGAAGGATATGTTAGTCTATTTAGGTCTGCTCAAAAAATATACGGAAAAATGGGTATGCCCTGTTCTTGCCTATTGTTTAATGCCAGATCATGTTCACCTGCTTGTTAAACCCGGCGAAGACAGTTCTCTCGCTAAGACAATGCAGGGTATTACGCTCTGCTATACTCAATATAGTAACAAAAAATATAATAAAAGCGGCAGGTTATGGGAAAGCCGCTATTACTCATGTATTGTTGACAAAGAAAATTATTTATGGACAGTTGCCCGATATATAGAGCAAAACCCCATCCGCTCTGGTATAGTTGATAAAGAAGAGGAGTATCCTTATTCAAGCGCCAGAGCACATATCACTGGCATGGCAGATAAAGT
>SDBV01000947.1_pt1 | contig 42552 bp, 34 predicted proteins | sample 2277081 | NCBI WGS metagenome assembly SDBV01 (sample SAMN10402039, study PRJNA504765) | marine sediment metagenome | isolation source: marine sediment core GS10_PC15, 223 cmbsf | place: Arctic Ocean: Southern Knipovich Ridge | collected 2010
AAAGATAGCTTTGAGTTTTTTGAAAGTATTGTCAGTGCTGCCGTCATTTACGAATATAATCTCATAGGTTCGGTTTAAAGATCTCAAGGTTTTAGACAACCGAGTATAGAATTGTTCTATGCTTTTTTCTTCATAATAGCATGTTATAATGACGCTGAATTCAATATCCGACATCTAAATGTCTCCACTTTAATTTTAGATCTTTATCCATTTGCCATTTGAAAATGTTTCTAAGGGCCACATTAATATTGTCTATCCGTCATTATGCAGTTTTTTTATTATCTGGCAAATATTTTCTACAACATCGGTGTTAAGCCGGCCATACAAGGGCAGGCATAAGACCTGTTTTGAAGCACTATGTGCAACGGGCAAATTTGATTCGGTCGCAGAAGGCAGTGTCGAATAGCAAGAGTAGCTGCTGCAAAGCGGGTAGAAATATTTTCGCGTATTTATATTGCATTTTTTTAGAATCGCGTATAATTCATCCCTTCCGATGCCGTAGGCGTCTTCATCAACAAAGACAGGGAAGTAAGCATAGTTATGTTTTGTATTTGGGATATCGTTTAAAAAGTGTATTCCATCAATATTATCAAGTTGTCGGCGGTACATCTTAGTGATCATTTGGCGATCTTCGATCTCTTTGTCGACAATATCAAGATTCAGCAGCCCGAAACTTGCCTGGAACTCATTCATTTTCCCATTGATACCCGGACCGATGACGGTTTCTTCGTCAGCTATTCCAAAATTGCGTAGATACCTGATGCGTTCTTGCTGTTTTTCTGAATTACTTATCAGTGCGCCTCCTTCTATCGAGGAGAACAATTTTGTGGCATGAAAACTAAGTGCCGAGATATCACCGTACTCGAGAATCGATCTGCCATTAATCTTCACACCAAAAGCATGTGCTGCGTCATATATAACATGCAGGCTGTGTCTCTGTGCTATTGCATCGATAGCCTCAACATCACATGGATTACCATAAACATGAACAGCTAATATAGCTTTCGTGTCTGGGGTAATGTGTTTTTCTATTTCCGAAGGGTCGATATTGAGGGTGTCTTTGTCGATATCACAAAAGACCGGGCGAACGTTATTCCAGTAAAGCACATGGGGAGTAGCAGGAAATGTAAACGGAGTGGTAATAACTTCACCGCCATTAATCCGAAGGGATTGCAAGGCAATAACAAGAGCGATCGTTCCGTTTACAAGCAGGTTGAGGTGTTCAACGCCAAGATATTGTTTCAGGCGTTCTTCAAATTGTTTGTGAAACTGTCCGTCGTTAGTCAGCCAGCGTGTTTCCCATATCTGTTCCATGTAACGATTGTAGAGGGCTAAATCCGGCATTGTTGGCTGTGTTACGTAAACAGGTTCTACCAGTTTATAAGAATTTACAAGTTCATTTATTATCTCAGATTTCAATGGATACGCCTTCTGTATTTTTAGAAACTCAATTGTTCAATGCCGGTTATTTTTCTGGTTTCGCCAATCATCACTTAATTCTTTCTGAATTACTTAGCCATCATTTTCAGGCTGCCGAACAAATATGACTATGTTCTCAAGCTATTGTACCGATAGAACCCAAGTTTGCCAAGTAAATCTGTCGGATGGGATTATCCATTCCCAGCAGGCAGACGGCTGGGGACTATCGAACGGATTTGGTCGTTTCATCTGGTTTTCGGTGCAGAAGATATATGTTGCCTGGTAAGCCTTGCACCCTAAGAAGCTGATAATGTTCATTGAAATATTCCCATAGTAATTTATGTGTGTTGCTGAATCTCAGTTCTTCTTTTCCATCCATCGGCAGATTGTTTAGTAGTATCCAGTTGACTTTTTTCTGTTCTATCTCCTGGATCATTTCCTTTTGCCTGGTTTCAGTTTGCTGATCCAAATACCAAACCTCCCGCAGCGGAGATTCTCTCTGCAATACAGGATAGAACCCCGGCGACCATGGGACCATTAGAAAGCCTTCATCAGGCGGGACCATCTGCGAGTCGATCTGCTTGACAGTCCTGATATATGCAGTTTTCCAACTCGGAAGCCAGAGGTTGTCTCCGTTGATATCGCACTTTGCGTATGCTGTGTATCCAGGGTTTACTTTTTGATAGAAGGGGCTGTATTTTCCCGCAGAGTGAAAGGTCATAAACAACAAAAGGGCCAGTCCTAAAGTACAGCGTATTGTTTTACGGTTTAATCCAAAGGCAAACGGTAATGCAAACAGGGCGATCAGAAGTGGAGCTATGCCAAGCGCAAGGTGGCCAATATCTGCTCTGGAAAAAGCGTAGTGCATATATACTATGCCTGTGAAGCCGGCTGCTGCCAGGAGCGATTTATTTTTAAAGTCATCTTTTTTGCAAATGAGCACACTGATGATGTTGAAGATATGAATTAACGGCAACAATAAGAAAAAGGAACCAATACTTAAGACACCGACACTTTGTGCAAAGTTCATTTTCGAATAGTCATACCTCCATGGCCATGGTATAGGTAGGAATAAATTTGTCGAACCTCTCCGAAATATTATCGCAAGAGGCAAAAGAAAGCTGTCCAAAAAGCCCGGAACTACAAGCATCATGACTAACATTGGTGAATAACCCAGCAGTATGCCGCATCCCATGCAAAAGCCTGATCGTATAAGATCGATCTTTTCCAGTTTGAACCTGATAAAGAGTACCATCATACTAAAGGCCAGGAAGTTATATAGCCCGTGGTTTTTCCCCAAAAAGGCTGCCAGTCCGACGAATATTCCTGAGATGAAATGTTGTCTTAAAGACGGATTTTCAATTAGTCTAAGTGCAAAAAACACAGTAGCCATTGAAAGGCTGCTGTCGAATAGTTTGTGACGTGGGATCATCCACATCAACAAGATCAGGCCTGCAACAACCATTACCTTCCATGAACGTATGTATCTCCTTAGAGCAAGCAGGCCAAGCGTTAATCCGATCGCTTGAAAGATAGCTACAGACAGTCTCAGTGAGATTATTCCATTGCCCAATAACTTCATCCAAAATGCGCACCAGTAATATCTTCCAGGGTCGTATGACTGGAAATCTCTAACTGGTACCTTGCCTAAGAGCGTTTGTTCTGTTCCATACCAAAGGAATCCTTCGTCAGCGAGGTTGATCCCGATATTGCATTGCAGGAGTAATGAGATGGCGACTAAAGTTACAGCCAGAATGATAACTTTTATAGTGTCAGGCTTGATTGGAATTGCGATCGTGCTTTGGTGAGCGGGATTTTCGATCATATTTGGTATTCTCAATTAGGCCTAGTACATAAATAAGCGATCTTTTTGAGCATTCTAACAATACGGAGTTCTTAAGTCAAATATCTAGCACTTGGTATGAAAAATCGAAAGATCGGCCATAGTGACATTTAAAAAGCTTTTTTTATAAATATCTTGCAAATTATGCTGTTAGATTGTATTTTATTGCCTCACCGAAGGGCAGGTAGCTCAGTTGGTAGAGCAACGGACTGAAAATCCGTGTGTCGGCGGTTCAAGTCCGCCTCTGCCCATTTGTTTTTAACCTAAAAACAAGGTTTTTGTCTCTATTTCCCCACTCTTCATCTCAAAATTAGTCGAAGTGCGTCCCAAATGCGTACCTTTTATTCTACCACTGACCTATGACTGAGGTATGAGTGAGTTAGATTTCAGACTTTTTTGAGTTTTTTCTAAAATAGTTCATCAACATCTGGGGGACTGTGGCGGCTAGTAATCTGTAGCTGTGTAGTCAGGGTATTGGAGTTAGTATCTGTTGGACTTTCATCATTTTTTTGACTGGCAAAAACTACCAATTCATATTATTGTATTTGTTATGCTAACATATGATTTAAATAGTTTTTCAGTTGTTTTTGAAGACAAGGGGTCGATAAAACTTCCATCTTTAGTAAGGCTTGATGTTGAGTTGGGTCCAGAAACTTTATTTGGAATAAAAGACGGTTTCACGCGAGCTTGTTTTACAGGTGGTAATGTTTCGGAAATTTTCATAGATTTTGAAAAAGGAACACAAGGCTGTAGAAATGTATTGAAACCAGAAGATTTTCATGGGGAGTTTACCTGCCCAGAAGCTAAGTCTAAGGATGAAAAAGATGTGTTTAAAGAATACAAGATTGAAATGGTTGGAAACGTTTTAAGCTTGAGTCTTGATTGCGAAAATAATAAAGATTTTGGTATATTACTTTATCTTGCAAGATATTTAGCTCCTGCATCATTAAGTTTGGAATTATGGGAATCGGTATTTGTCAAAAGGATAAGTGGGGTATGTGGAGATAGACCATTTAAGCTGCGTTTGCCTACATATGGCAATCTTATGTCCGTGATACGTCCAGGCGATGTAGCAAAACGTATCGATTACGCGTTTGGAAATCTACATGCTTTGCGTTTAATACAGAACCCCAGGTTGAAAGCTGCTTTGCATTACTATCACGTTGCTTGTCGTTTGACTGCTGTAGGCGAAACCGTGTGGGAGTTTGTTCCGGAAATAGTGTTGAACTATGTGAAGATACTGGAAGTACTTTTTGGCGATAACCGTGAAAATGTTAGGATGCAATTAGAGGCGTTGGGATATGATGCTGACAAAATAGAAACAAGCTTTATTCCCATACTTTTACTAAGAAGCCACTTTGATATTGCTCACGCAAGATTGTCATCTCCTCAAAAGATTGATGTTCCTGATGTTTCAAAATTCATTCTCAATGTTGAGGTCCAGATAGGCGACTTAATAAGAAAAGTCATTCAAAAAAGTAAATCAGGTGAATTCGAGCTTTTACCAGCTGACTCAAACTCTGAATATTCAGATGCCGAACAAAAAGCATGGGATGAGATTAATGAAAATATTAAAAGAGGTTTTTTCGGCAAAGAACAAACACCGAATGTTTAACTCTCTCAAACCATTGCCACTCCCACCCCTTCCCCCTCCAAACTATGAACCTAATATTGACAAATATAAGTATTCTGATTTTGATTTTTGGTGAATTAATGTACATTAGGGCTGGTTTCGTTTTTATTGTCAGGGTATTATTGAGCCATTGGAAAACGACCTAATATAGTAATTGCTGACAAGGAAGATGAGAATAAGGTTATAGGGGTTGGATGTTATCATATGTCAAAGAAGAAAAAAAAACTGAAACAAAGTAGAGCAAGAAGGAAAAAATCTCAGAAAAAAAAGCTAGCCCAGAGCGGAAAACACTTTTATCACCTTAAAGGTAAATCGGCAGAGGAAGTGCTTCACTTACTTGCTCAAAAGACTTTTTTGACAGATTGGTGTTACCTAAATCCAAACCTTCCAAACGGAAACGAACTTTGTGATTTATTAGTCATTTTCGATGACATTGCTATCATATGGCAAGTTAAAGATGTTAAGCTTAAAGATGGGCATATCAGAGACTCTGATTTTGAAAAGAACACAAAGCAAATATCTGGAGCTTATCGGCAGTTGTTTGAACTTCAAACAGAAATAGAGTTGCTAAATCCAAGACGCGGAAAAGAGAAATTTGAATCAAGTAAGATTAGCGAAATTTATCTGATTTCAGCATTTTTAGGAGATAGCCCTTTTAGTATCGGAACAATGCATGAGGTCAAGGGCAAATTGGTTCATACTTTCACAAGAGATTTCACGCAAATTGCGTTGAATGAATTGGATACTATTTCTGATTTCGTAGGTTATTTGAAATCTGTTGAACAATTTCATATAGAAACTAACGTTGTTGTTGTAGATGGAGGCGAAGAAGAGCTGTTAGGTTATTATTTAAAGAATGGTCGTAATTTTGAGGATTTGGTAAAAAAACAGGTAGAGGTTATAACTCTTGGTGGAGGAATCTGGGAAGATGTCATTAATCTTCCTGAATATAAGGCAAAAAAAATAGCTGATAGAGTCAGTTATTTCTGGGATTATCTTATTGATATTGGCCACACAGGAGATAACCCTGAGTATGAGATTATCGCAAGGGAATTGGCAAGACTGAATCGCTTCGAAAGAAGGAATATGGCTACGGCGTTTATGGATCTTCGTAAAAATGCAGACGAAGGTAATTATGGGCTTTCCTATCGCAGAACAATAGCGGAAGTTGAGGTTACATATTGTTTTCTATGTAATGGCGATTCCAATGATGATAGTAGTAGGGAAACCAGAAAAAAACAGCTTAGTGTGTTTTGCCATATTGCTCGTGGTCAACACCAAAGCAATTCGAAAGTAATAGGTATTGCGACTGATCAGAAGATTACAGGTCAAACAGCATTTGATTTCTGTCTAATAGACATGCCTGAGTGGAATGATAAAGAACAAGAAATCATGGAATTAAATATGCGAGATACAGGAATCTTAACAAAACCCATAGAACATCATGTCCATTATGAAGAATATCCTGAAGTTTAGTCAGAAGGCAATTTGAAGTTCAGCTCCCCACCCCCTTCCCCCTCCAAACTATGAACCTTATATTGACAAGTAGGAGTATTCTGAATAATATAGCGTCCAGGACAACCCGTTTTAAGTGCCAGGTGTGTTGGGGTTTTTGACCTCTAAATCTATTGCAAGGTAGATATCATGGAAAAGTTTTATTTGGTTTGTGACGAGTCAGGTGCCAAGGGCTATTCTGGCAATCTGGAGCAATATGAAGGTGAAATTGGTGTGATGGCTGGCTTTGTTGTTCCCGATAAAATATTTAGTGAAGTTCGGTCAGAAACTAATAAGGTACGAGATCAGTATTTCAATGATGGTAAGTTACATATAACAGACCTTAGTCCAGAGCAGCAAGAGCAGTTGAGGAATGAAGTCTTTGCTTTTGTTAAAAATAACAACATCACATGTATTTATGAAGCAATTCACACAGAAGGATTCCACGGTTATTCGAATTTTGTAAGTGATATGATAAAAACAGCTTTTAAGAATAAACGGTCAAGCATCAAAATCTCCCATCGTGAAAATCTTGAATTATTGCACTCACAGCTTTTTTTGGGGGTCTTTGGGAAAGCAATAGCTCTTTGTTCAGAGGCTGTTGGTGAAGAATTCTATCTGAGGGTAATCACAGATAACATAGACGATAGTGTGGTAAAAACATTTACTAAGGAGGCAAATGCATTTTTGAGCTATGGTAGCGTTTCTAATGAAAAGGTGGTTAAGGGTTTTGATTCAGATATAGGGCAAGTTGTATCAGGTAAAACTAATGCATCGGTTATTAACAGCGACGATGCTTTGGGTGATCTAACCAAAATTAAATTTGATATTCTGACGGAAGATTCAGGTTTAACGCTTTTTGCTGATGTTATAGTGAACAGCATAAATTATCATTTTAAGAATCGAGAAAAAAATAATGTCGGCAAATCATTGAATGATGAGCTTGCAATAAAAGGGCATCCTTTAGAGAAGTCCATGTATGGAATATGGGAGTGTAGTAAAAGTCGTTATTTTGCGGATGCGTTATATATGCATCCAAAAGGGAAAAAAATAAAAGATTGATAGAAGTTGCTCTTTATCGTGATTCCTCTCACTCCATCAACTCCTCCAGCCCCCTAACTGCCTTCTTCTTATTTTCATCAGTGGACTTAATATAGAACTTCATACTAGTCGAGATCGAACTATGTCCCATCATATCTTTTAGAGTATGAGGCGGAGTATTTAGATTAGCCAGGTTAGTCCCGTATGCCTTCCTAAGGCAATGAACAGACAATCTGTCCGAAGTGACTATGCCCGCATTCTTACAATGCACACTGAAATTCCTATTTGTATTATTGACCATAGTACTATTCTTCCATTTATCTTCCCTGCCGACTACTTTCCAGTCTGCCCATTTCTGAGTTATATGCTTGAGCCTGTCGCCAGTCAGAAATACATATGGATTCTTACTATTTGACAGTTCTTTAAACTGTCTGAGAAGATCCATTGCCCATCTTGGGCAATCTATGGTTCTATCCTGATGACCCTTTATTCTAAATGACGGGTAACCATTCTTTGATTTTCTATTTTTGATATGTATTTGACTGTTGATAAAGTCGATATTCTTGTCCCACCATAAGTGAATAGCCTCTCCGAAACGCAATCCGCATCCGTACATGACAGCATAAAGAGCTTTTAATCTTAGATCAGGAGTTTTATCTATAAGAGCATTGAATTCTTTTGGATTTACAAAATGCCAGTCGTCTTTAGTCAGATTACTAATAGAGATATCAGTGAAGGGATTAGTCCTCAAGTAATTTGATTTTACAGCATAGTTAAAAATAACTCGGGAATTCTTGAGATGCTTGAGTCTTGAGTAGTCAGCTAGTGTTCCCTCTTTTTCAAGATAGTTCAAGTTATTGATAAACGACTGTGCTTCCTGTTGTATGATCGTTTTTATGTTTCTGTGAGAGCCGAAGAAGTTGATCAGTCTCCTGATCGTGTCCTCGTAGGTATCAATAGTTTCAGGGGACAAGTTCCCTTTCTTTGCTTTGATGACGTTATTAGTCAGATTTTGCAGGCTGATAGTCTTTGGCTCTACTGAGATCCCATCATAAATATCAGTTTTAAGAGACTGGGCATGTTTATCTGCATCTCTCTTTCTTTTGAAAGACCTACAGAACCTTGGTTGTTTCTCTGTGTTAAGGTCGTATTTGCCAAACCAACGGACTAGCCAGCGTTTCCTGGCTTTGTAATATGTTACTGTTACATCATTTCTAATTCTCATATGTTAGCCTCCTGTTATTTAGGCCAGGGACGCTACCGCCGGTGATGTTGTCAGTCAAGCGAAATCCTGTAGTCATGACACATTTTCCTTCTGTTGAGACAATCTTTCTGTAAATTCAATAAGATCTGAAAGCAGATATCTCTTACATTTGCCTATCTTGACTGAGGTAAGTAGTCCTTCTTTTTCATAGTGATATAGAGTTACTTTAGGATGCTTAGTTCCGTTGTCATCAAGCCTCAGGAACCTGACGGCATCGTCTGTTGTAAGGACGTAGGGTGCAGGTGTGCCGTCTGGCATGTAAGCCATTGGTATTGGGAATATGTTTTTATTGTCTTCATTCATTATAAAACCTTTGCTACTTAACTGCATTATGTAGTCAGTTTTAAAGAAATAACTTTCACTTTGCAAATCGAGGAGCAAGAATTTTGATTTTATCAAAAAACTTTGGGTGATAACTAATTAGATACAGATGAGCTGGAGAGGCAGGTGCAGATCCGTTCCATCTGCCTTATATACTCTGTTTATTTTTTAGCATTTCTGCAAAACTACACAATCAATTAATTTTGAACATTTAGCACACATTGTTAATCCATGTATCTCTACCATGTGTTCAGGCATCTTTCTAATATCCAGGCCTTCGGGATACTTAACTGTGTAACCCATAATTCTTGCTTCATAGCTCACAAAAGTATTAGAACCACAATCGCATTCAAACACAATTATATCATCATTAGCTTTTTTCATTTTTTTACTCCTAAATTTTCTATTATGATTTGAGCGGCGGTAAGCTCGCTAAATCGTTTTTACTTTTTGTGGAAGATGATCTTTCCGCCAGGCCTTAGATATTTTTCGGCGGCACATACAAATTCTCCGATTCGCTTGTTGATGACACTGCCGCTCTTTAGTTCAACAACGATCTTCACATACATGCCTTGGCAGTCCTTGTACCAGCGGCCGCTTATCATGCCATCGATATTAGCATTGGTTAAAACAAGCTTTTTCATCATGCCCTTAGCCTTTTTCTTAGGAAGCTCTAACTTGTCAAGATTGACACTTGCTTTGACTGAGATATCAGTTGTGTCCATGCTATCGTCGGCATCAATGATTTCATCACTTGTGGGTTCTCCGAAGATATATGCATAAGCCTCTGTAATAGTTTTTACCTCAGTTTCACGTAATGCCTCCCGATACAGATAGAGCTTCATATACCTTTGAGCGGTGCGGATGTTGAACGGAAGATGCTCTTTAGCCCATCGTGTATATTTAACATCATTCTTTTGGACTATCTCCTTTTGCTCAAACATAAGTCCGCCGATCTCAATCGCCTTTTCCAGGCTCTTGCATAACATGCCAACTATTGTATTATGCAGTTCTTCGATTTTGGCCGTGTTTTTATCCAAGGCGTTCTCTTTTCGCTCAACCTTCACCTTAACGATCTCACCGCTGGTGGACGGTTCGTTGCTGTTACGCTCTAGCTCAGCCATCTTTTCTTTGCCTACTTTTTTTACGATGTCTTTGTAGGCCTTACCGCTTACTTGAATTGCCATACTTTTCCTTTCTTATTTTGCAATACGTTTATATTGACTTGACTTTAATTCGTTATTTAGAACCTTTTGGATATACTCATCAGGCAACGGGCGGGCTTCACAGGCTTTCAGATATGAGACAGGGGAGCACTTGCTACCTGTAATGTATTTAACGGTTGAAAGGTCGTAATCATCGCCGAAGAGATCAAACTGCTCTAGGCAAGGGTCATATTTAGTATCGCCGTACTCCATCCACGTATGCCGATGGAAATTGCCATTACTAAATATAACCATTCCTTCCACGACACTATAGTGGGTCAATCGCTTACTTATCATATCTTTAGCGATCAGTTCTGCCGCCAAGCCACAATTCCCCAAAGAGTATTTTGGAACATGTTTTGGATAACTATGCTCTAAGGCTGACAGGTACCTGGCCCTGTTTTTCTTTGCCCTGTTTTTAATGTTTTTAAATTTTAGTCTTTTTCTCATTTTCGGATTATCTTCTTGCTTCAATAATTTCACTTTAAAGCCCCAAAGCCTGTTGAGGTTAATCCTGCCAAGTATGTTATCCGATGCGATTCCTATCAACTGTTACAAGCCAGGCCCGCAATCGGCTATTTACAAGTTCAATTTTAGAAAAGTGTTCAAAAAATGCTATTGGGTTAAAGTTGGGTTATTGTTGGGGTAATGTTGGATGGACAGTCAACGGCAATTGCTACCTGGTTATGGCCGGGAGAGACACATACGAGGTCTTGATATGTGGGAGTAGCGTGGCGATCATCGCCATATGTCATTGAGTGAGGCATAAAAATTAGTCGCTGGGATTAGACAATATGTATCGGAACCATTTGGTGATATAGTTAGATATGGATGGCTGCAATAATATGCTTGGTGGATATGCGTGTCTGATAAGGGCGAGTGCTTCTTTCAAACAGAGACGCCCTATTACATCACATGATAATCCATCCACAGCAATGAATACGGCGTGAGTTATTTGGAAATCACTATTTGAGCTTTATATAATATCCCACGCCTCTTTGGTTTCTGATTGCATTGGCAAATTCCGCACCCCCGGAAGAACAGAGGTGTTTTTTTAACTCACCAATTCTCACGTTTATGTCGTGGCGTTTGGTATGGGCCACAAGTTTTTCACTTGTTACGGTTTCTCCATTAGCTTTAATCAGCATTGTCAACAAATCCCAATCAGATGTCCCGCCAATCTTAATCTGTTTACCTTTATATGTCATTGTTTGAGTCTCTTCATCTATGCTTAGATCAGGATCTTTATTATTAATTACATTTTGGCTACTACCAGCTAAGCATGGAGTAAATGTTGTTTGCTTCCCTCCTGTTGCTAACTCAAGAGCATCCAAGACCATAACAGTGGTATGCACTTGATAAGGATATTTGGGGTCACCTAATTGATACCAGCCGCCATCAGCTTGTTGCTGTTTCAAAAGCCATCCTGCGGCTTTTTCTATACATCCTTTAGCCCCAAAAACATTTGCCGAAAAAAGAGCATGAATCCCCATAGCAGCTAATACAGTATGTTCGGAAGAGTTTACATTTTCATCCAGAGTAGGAAATTCGTCCTTCTCTGAATCTGGCAGAGATTTGTCATACCCCCAAAGGCTGGAATCATGCTGGTTATCTAAAAGATATTGAACAGATTTATCCAAGATATTTGCATCGATATCACCATTTTGTAATCTATTTGCCCCAAATACAAATGCAGAAATAATAGTTGCATCTCCTTGGTTGGAATGCTTGCCGTCTTCGATAGAATACCCATATACATCTTTCTTCATAAATAGGTTATTCAGATGGTCTTGCCATTGATGTAGTAAGAAATTTAGTTTTGAACTCATGTTATTGATAGCAATGTCAGATGTTAGAAGTGGGAACACCATGGGATAAAATGCAGCAGTCTTGGAACCAAAACAACCGTAAAAAACATGGTTATTTGGCAAATCCAGATTGCTACAGATATTATCTTTAAGTTTTTTCAATGCTCCGACCTCTCCCCATTGTATTAATCTGAGTATAGAAGCAGCTTTGATGGAATTATGAATGGACGTCTCTTCCCAGCGAGTAATATCATTTCTCCAGCGTTCTACAGAGTCGTCTATTGCCTTTGATATAATCTTATTTCTCTTTTTTCTGCTCAAAAAATACACAGCAGCTTCTTCCGCATTTGAGTTATTGTGCGTCAGATGTGATTTCAAGAAATGTTCTGCTTTCTTTCGGCAACTTACTATTTTAGAAGTCATAATTCATACCTTTCCCAAGACAGACCACAATGGATATACCTGAAAAGCATCGGCATGTCCACATAAAAAGATAGGGGGCATCAATAGAATCTACCCTTTGTCTTCTCCCTGAACTGACCCAATATACAAAAACGACACAGTGTCGTTTTCCAGCCGACAAACAACCTACCGGCTATAACGCCGTAAAAAATTCCACCTTGATCATATCTCAAGAATATAGATCCCGCCTACATTTCAAGGACATATTGTCATACAGTAACACATTCCACCCACCTTTGTCCCTGGACAACACATTTCACCCAGGTACAACTAACTCCTATTCGTCTTAGCCCAACTACCACCTAATCTTTCCTCTCATCCTGGACAATCCTCGTTGCCCGTAACAAATTTTCAAAAAATTATAAAAATTCTTATTTTTGCTATTCAAAAGTGAAAGTTCTAGCGTTAGTGTAAAACCATCGATTCAAGGATGGATCGTAGTTAATATTTTTATCGATTTATTTCGATATAAAAAAAAAGGATTTTATAACAATATTGGCGAATATATAAATGATGTAAGGGATAGGGACAAGGATGAACGGATTAATCAGTAATATATATGGTAGTATAAATATAAAATAATTAACAATTTAAAAATTGAAGATTATATCTTGTCCCTAGCCCAGTGCTGATCCAGTACTGGGCTTTCCCTTTTTATAATGTTAAAGCAATGATTAATAAATTTATGAACTTTTTTATAAAAATTTATATTTTTCCCAGACATCTGGCTCTCAAAGGCCCTAAAGGGATACTAGTAGAGAGCAGTGGTTTTTTGAGAATAAAACTATACAGCTGCAATCCTTCGGATTTTGCTGTTATCCCCACCCATCTTTCAGATGGTTGGCGATAGGATTAGAAAATTCTTTTGATAGTAAAAATATATAAGGAAGAAAAACATAAAAAGATTTTCAACCTAATAGCGACCGAACAAAGTGAGGTCGATGTTTCATGATTTGAGTGAAGAAGTGGTGAGTTAAATGAAATTTAACGAACCATCTACTTTGTCAAATCATAAGTAAGTTTAAGACAGAAAAGAGTGGACATGGTAACTACACTAAAACAAAAAATTAAGACAGATATAAAAAATAGCACATACAGATATTATAAGGACACTGATCTGTATTTCAAGGACTACATTTATGGAGATGTATATTATACAACCCTAGAAGAGGTTGTTTACAAATTCTTAACTTCTTATGGTGCAAACTTAGAACTTGATTATTTCTTAGGAGATCTAGATCTTGACCAGTTAGTAAATGATCTGTATTTGCATTACATTTATACAGATAAAAAGTTTATACAGAATTATACTGGAAGTACTAAAAGGCATAGAAAAAACTATATTATGACATCTCTGAGAAATGCTACAAAACCTTTATTGGTTAAGCAATTTAAAAAAAACAGAGACCTTATTCAGATGTTTGATGAATCAGAGGGTTGTAAGAATCTACATTATATATCAATTCACTCTAATGAAGGTGGTTTACTGGAAGATTTGTCTTATAAACTTTGGGAAGATGAAAAATCGAAGAAGGATGGGATTGAGATACAAACAGGCCTGCTTGCTAAGAATTTCAGATTTCTCAATCCTCTACAAAGAAGAATTGTTTATTTGACTACAAAGAACAGATCCTATAGCGATATAGCTAATATACTGAAGATAGATCATGATAAAGTAAGGAAGATTCTTTACTGTGCTACAGAAAAACTGAAAGCACGACACAGTTTTAACAGGCGTAGTGCCTAACTTGCCACACGGACAACTGTACGGCTCCTGGGCTTCCGTCCATTGATGATCCGATGATTTCTATGAAGCAGGAGGACAGACTCGACAGGGGGTCGATTGTGGGGGGTGTGAGAACAATCCTATAAAAAATGTGGAAATCTCAAGATCAGTTTGATATTCTATTGGGAATGAGGCTCAGCGGCGTAGATGAGCAAGGAAATACAATTGTTTATGGATAACCCAGTTAATTGGAGGATAACAGATTATGAAATGTCCTACATGCGAAAATATGTTACAGGAAATGACTGTCGGAGATGTAGCGGTCGATGTATGTAAAGGTGGCTGTGGAGGAATTTGGTTTGATAACTTTGAACTCAAAAAATTCGATGAGCCGCATGAGTCTGCTGGAGAGGCCCTCTTAGATATAGAACGAGACGAAAGTTTAATTGTAGACCATACTAAGAGATTAAAATGCCCAAAGTGTGATGATGTTGTGATGATGAGACATTTTTTTAGTGTCAAGAAGGGTGTTGAGGTTGATGAGTGCCCCAGTTGTGCTGGATTATGGTTAGATGCTGGCGAGTTAAGGGGAATACGTAGTTTATTTAATACTGAAGAGGAACGTCACAAGGCGGGAGAAGAATATTTTGAAGAGGTTTTTGGCGACCACTTTAAAACTATGAAGGCTGAAAGTGAAGAGAAACTTGCGAAGACGCGGAAAATCGTAAATGTGTTCCGCTATATTTGCCCAACCCATTACATTTCTGGAAAACAGGATTGGGGAGCTTTTTAGCTTTTTTGTTTAGTCAGGATCGTTTCACTACACTCGATCCTGAGGGCTTTGTGGGATAGTCAATAAGTTGTGTAGGTGTTATAGAGTTGTTTGGTAGGGAATTGATAGGAGAAGTTAAGGAGTCACATCTTCAAGCCATAGTCCCGCAAATAAAACTAATTCTTCAATACCTACATTGCCACTTTTGTCAAAATCGCATGCTGTACAGAAATCAGGGGCTATACAACCTGTTTCAAACCAATGGGAAGAGAATAGAGCAAAGTCTTCATAGTCTATGAAATTATCGTTGTTTAAATCTTGTAAGATGTCGCATAAATCTCCTTTACCGTCTGAGTCCATGTCGTTCTGGTCTTCATTGTCATTATTTGGACAGTTATCACAGATGTCTCCCAGACTGTCACTATCTGAATTTTCTTGAGTTGCATTCTCATCAATTGGACAATTGTCAACATCCCCACAAATTCCATCACTATCAATGTCATTAAACATGTCATTTGGACAAGAGTCACAGATATCGCCAATAGCATCATTATCTAGGTCGCTTTGACCTGAATTAGGCAACAACTTGCAATTATCTATTCCATCTAAAACACCGTCTTCATCCGTGTCCGGATTAGTCGGTATGGTTCCATAAATACTTAATTCGTCTCCATCTATCAAACCGTCTGAATCGGTGTCAATATTTATGGGATTAGTTGCATACACATCGATTTCATCGCCATCGCTTATGCCATCGCCATCGGTATCGGAGTTGTTTGGCAACGTACTGTTTTCAAATTCTTCTAGATTTAAAAGCCCATCACTGTCATTATCATTATTATTAGCTCCGTCATCGATAAGTGGGTCAAACCCAAAGTTGATTTCCCAACCATCATCCATACCATCAGAGTCGGAATCTGCACTAATCGGATTTAAATCTGTCAAAGGATTATAAGAACTAGCATCTCCATCATAGGCAACTTCATCATAGTCAGATACGCCATCAAAATCAGAATCCGCCAGATTAATATCTGTGCCAATTGAAAGTTCAAGGTTATCTGATAAGCCATCTTTATCAGAATCCAAAGGCTCAAAATCTGAAAGTTGATACGCTGCTGTCATAAAGTCATTTGCATCGGCAATCACTAAGCCCGTATAGACATCAGAGATTTCGATGTTCTGCAATGTATATGGACCAGCAATGTTATTCTTAACAATGTCCTCAGCTATAACCTCTACTGAAATCGAATTTGCATCGGTTGCTAATGATAACTCACCTGAATTAAGCAGGCTTATCGTGTCCAAGTTAGAATCAATGAGTGATGCTGTTAGCCTGTAGTCCTTTTCCACAGAAACGCTTACTGGAATATTAAATCGTAATATGTCAAAGTAGCTATTTAGATTCGTATCAACTCCTTCATCACTCACCAAGCCGGTAATTACTATATCAGCAGGTGTGGCGGTAAAGCTGAACGTTGCAGTTCGTTCAAATGTACTGGCTGTAGAAGTTGTTCCCGATGCAGAGGCATAAATGCTGTACGTTCCTTCAAGACTTGTTGATGTAAAGATATAGCTGTAGATACCATCGGATGCTGTATTATCGCCGTTTGTGCCATCGTCAAAGAGCGTAATGCTTTGAACTGTTTCGTCTGGAAGTGTTACATCGGCAGTTACTGTTGCACCTGTAATTGCACCTGAGTTGTCAAGCAATTCAGCCATTAATAGCATAGACACGCCTGTGTTCGTCCAATCCTTTTCGCCATATACAGTAAAGGTAATGAACTGGTCTTCAAATGCAGTTAGTCCGTATTCGACACTATTGGGGTCGGAAAGCAGGGTCGTTATGTTCAGTGTCCACGCTCCGACCAGAGGAGCGATGACTTCATAAGACTGTATTCCATCCTCTTTGTTGTAAATGATATTAGGGTCAGTTCCTGCTAAAGCTGAATTGATAACAACGGCGTTCGGGTTTGTTATCGTGAAAACACAGTTAGGGTCTGATACATTTGCCCTAAAATATGCCTTTTGGGATGTGCCAATATTGACTGTTTCTGAGACAGGTTGACTGCTGTCAAAAAGCCCGCTAAAGCCAGCAATAAAATAAAGAGGAGTAACTTCCGGTCCGGGCTCATCTAATGACTGCATTGAATCCGCCATATCAAGCAGCGGTGCTGCTTGCGGATATCCAAACCATTCCATGACTTTATTTAATGTGTCAGGATGTCTATAGCATGAATAATGGTCGAGATTTGAGTCGTATGATTCAGCCATTTGAACCGTAGTTGTCTGCCAAAATCTTCCTCTGGCAGACTCTGAAGGAACTGCACCATCACTAGTATTTGGAAAATAACGCAAAGAATTTATTGGGTTAGTATTCTGTGCGAGTATTATGCCAGATGTAGCTATGAGACCTACATTAGAACAAACATTTACACTGTTTGAGCTGTATGTAGAATACAAATCAGTATCACCAATATCTACTGAGTTATTAAAAAGGGAGCAAGCAGTAGGAAGTAAACTATAAGTTGCAGCATTGTCCGGCCATAAGCCTCGTATCTCAGCGAGAGGAGAACCTGTGTGTGGGGTCTGGGCACAAAAGATTTTTTTTACAATTCCTGGATTATCGTTTGCGAATTGCCTGGAAATCAGCCCTCCCATACTATGCCCGAACAGGTATATTTTACAGTTAGCATAATCTCCTGTTCGTTTAGTATTCAGGAAAGTCTCTAAGTATCCAGAATTTGCTTGTACCGTGTGTGTTCCATTCAATACGCTACTTGCATCCCAGCAAGTTATACCTTTACCTTCAAGCCAACCCTTAACGCCTTCATCATCATCAATTAGCCCTTTGTTTTTCCATTTATCAGGCACTTTCCAATAATCAGAGTTAACTCCATTGCCAAATGCACTATATCCCCTCACTAGAACAACTATAACTTCTGCTTTTACAGTAACTTCGTTTGATAATGATGAGCCACCTGAATTTCTCAATTCATATGTATAGTTTTTGCCCAGCTCATCAACTTTATCAGTGTATGATGAACCTGAGAGGGTTTCAATATGCTGAAATGAACCTGTTTCTTTTTTTCTGTAAATCTTCACACTACCAGCTCCATCTGTCCAGGAAAGGGCTATTTTGCCATCCCAGTTATTAGTTGCGGTAAGAATTATAGAATTTAGGCCAAGTTTTGCTAAATAGAAATTATAAGCTTGACCATCAGCAGGGACAGTACCTGCAACTATATATCCGCCATCCGAAGTTTGCTCAATGGAGTTGCCAGCATCACCACCTGTTCCCCCAAAGGTTTTAGTCCATTGAGTCGTACCAGAGCTGTTAGTTTTTATAAGATAGACATCATACATCCCCGCACCATAGGAATATGTATAACCGGCAACTATATATCCGCCATCCGAAGTCTGTTGGACGGAGTTGCCAACATCATAATCCGGCCCTCCGAAGGTTTTCGTCCATTGGACCGCACCTGTGTTGTTAGTTTTTCCAAGATAAACATCACCACTGCCAGCACTATTGGTATAGGTTAGTCCTGTGATGATATATCCGCCATCTGAAGTCTGCTGAACGGAATAGCCATTATTTCGTTCTGCTCCTCCAAAGGTTTTCGTCCATTCAGCCATACCGGAACTATTAGTTTTTACAAGATAAATGTCACCACCGCCATTGCCAGATGAATAGTTATATCCTACGATGATGTACCCGCCATCTTGGGTCTGCTTAACAGAATATGCACCGTCATTGCCTGTTCCCCCAAAGGTTTTAGTCCATTGAGTCGTACCAGAGCTGTTAGTTTTTATAAGATAGACATCATCTCTACCCGCACCATAGGAAGCGGTATAACCTGCAACTATATATCCACCATCCGAAGTCTGTTGGACGGAACGTGCACGGTCATTGCCTGTTCCTCCGTAAGTTTTAGTCCATTGAGCCGTACCAGAGCTGTTAGTTTTTATAAGATAGACATCACGTTTACCCGCACCATAGGAATATGTATAACCGGCAACTATATATCCGCCATCCGAAGTCTGCTGAACGGATTCGCTCGTTTCGTAATCTGCTCCTCCAAAGGTTTTCGTCCATTCAGCCATACCGGAGCTATTAGTTTTCACAAGATAAATGTCAGCACTGCCAGCACCGAAAGAAACAGTATGTCCTGCGATGATGTACCCGCCATCTTGGGTCTGCTTAACAGAATATGCACTGTCACTAGCTGTTCCTCCAAAGGTCTTAGTCCATTCAACAAAAGGTTCTGCGGCAAAAACAATGCCAGAAAATACAACAATAACCAGTGAAGTGAATATGTTTTTCATCATAAATCTCTCCCTTTAAAAAGCATTTACCCAAATAGCTAAAACAACAGATTTCTCCTCTCCAGTTGCTCCTCCTCTATGCCCCCTAACCCTACTCCAAACTACCCATTTTGTCAAGAACAAAACATCCCCAATACCCCCCAAATAAAGCCCATATCACCCTTACTTCAGCATGTTCTATCGAAATTTCTAGACGGCTTTATTTTTCAGACCTATAGTTTGCAGCAAAATGTCTATCGAATTATAGGAGCATCTCAAAATGAGAAAACTATTAACTATCGACAACAGAGTTGCCATTTATGGCAATAAGCAACATATCGAAGAAGCAGAGATCGTCCTGCTCAAAAACATTCCTGATTTACCTGCCATCACAGAATCACAAGCAAGAATCAGAATACAGGAAGTGATCGACAGTGAGAACATCAAAGCAGATATCTTGTTCGATGGTAATAGTGTCTGGAGCAAAAAGAAAATTCTTCGGGATATCAAGAAAATCAAAAAACATGGAATGAATAAACTGACTGACTACTTAATACAAGTTCTTGAGTTTGTCCTGTGGATCAATTGCTCACTACGATAAGTTTGGCTGGATTGCCTGTTATCCAACAGTTCAAGATTTAAAACAGTTCTTCCGTAGGAATGAATTTGGAGAAAGGGTTTTGAACTATTTGCCTATATGGAATAGTGATGCACAGAGGATCGTTAAAGAAGTTGAACAGGTGTTAGGGGTGTAGTTAATCTAGACAGATCGTTTTTCCTTAATATATCATAGTTAGTCAATTAGGAGTATCTATATGAATACAGCGACAATTTTCAAAGAAGAGATCAACAACCCTGCAATATGGGACACTATCATCAGGGATTTAGGATTACCTACAGACACCGATGAGATCATCATTAAGGCAGTTTCTCATTTAACAGAGACTCAGAGACAGGAAACTCGGAAAAAGAATGATGAGCAGCCTGTTCCGAAGAAAGACAATCCTGATCCTGTAGTTCAGATCGTCATAGCTGGCGGTGCTGTTCAATCGGTAATTAAACCAACTGGGATAGCATTGGAGATCAGAGATTATGACGTAAAGGGTAGTGATGCAGAAGATGATCCTCGTTGCAGACAAGATGAAGAGGGAGATTATTACCAAAGAATGTTTTGGGATGAAGATGAAACAGAGTAAGGAATAGAAAAATGGCTGATAAAAAGTTTTATGAAGATTCGAATTTTTGGATCGGAGCAGGTATTTATTATCTAATGCAGTGGGTATTGACTTTTTATCCTGCATTCACAATTGCGGTTCAGTCTTATCTAATCTTCAAAGGTGAGGAGCATTTGTGGGGAGAACTCCTTTTCTGTGTAGTCCTGGCGATGGGTTGGGCTTATATCGTGTATCTGTTAGTTAATAGATTTTATAAAAAATTGATTTTCTTCTACCTAGTCACTTTGACCCCTTTTATCAGTTATTGCAGGTGGATGTGGGCTACTGATGAGTATGGTAATTTTTCATATAGACTTTTAGAAGGGTTAGATTGGATACCATTATTATTTTTATATAACTGATTCTAGACAAGTAGTTTTTTGCTCCTGTAGTTTGTAAGGAATATTGTTTTTTCGGAGCAAAAAATGAAACTACTAACACAAGAGATAAGAAAACAACTACCACCTATAGGATCTACTGATGACCAAATAGATCCTATGGCTATTGTCAAATTCTTCAACCCGACTGGGATAGGCACATGGTGGGCTTGTGAGTTTGATCCTGCAACAGGAATATTCTTTGGTAAGGCCGATTTAGGCTTTCCTGAGCTTGGCAGTTTTAGTCTTGAAGAGCTTGAAGGTTATGTAGGACCGATGGGACTTGGGATAGAAAGAGATTTGTATTGGCAAGCCAAGCCACTGTCACAATGTAAATAGTCAAAATAAGGAACAACAGATGAACTCACAAATAACATACTGGCAAAACGTTATTATAAGTAACAAGAAGATAGAGCCAAAGACAGATGAACAAATGGCTAATTATAAAATAGCAGAATATTTACTTTTTCGGAAAAAATAAAAATGGCAACTATCATAAAAATCAACGATGAAACTGAGAACATAGAACCGTCAAACGGTAAGATATTCACTCTGAAAGAACTTCAAGATGCAGTAAATGGCTATATCCAAATAGTATCACTTGATTCAGATAAGCTTATGATCGTAGATGAAGAAGGACTGCTCAAGCCTAATCCCCAACTAAATATCGAAGCATCGAAGTTAGCAAAACAGCAAATAGTCGGACAGGTGATAATAATTGGAAGAGATCAAATAGAATAATGAGCAAAGCCAAACTAACCACTGGTGTCAATTCATTTGACAATGAAGTTCCAATCTATAAAGTTTTATTTCAAGATAAAACGACCTTATTGCTTAAAAGTGTAATAGAAAAGCTGTCAATAGATCGATTTGAAAATGTAAATTTTAGACTGCCTGGGATACTCTTAAGCGATGGAGAAGGAAAGGAACTGCTGGCGAAAGCATTCGCTAACTCGATATGTTTCAAATTTGAACATGTCCAGAGTAGGCATTTAATGGCAGGGGGAAGTTGTGGCTCTTTATACAAAAACATTGATCAGGAGACTGTTTATTATATAAGTGCAGCAGAAGAACTAACAGCTTATTCAATTTCGATGCTTTTCAAATTGCTCACAGAAGGATATTCCAAAGTTAGGATCTATGGTGGTAATTATGAAACAGTTACAGCAGAGAATAAACTATTTATCTTCTCGACTGATCATGAAGAACAGATTTGTCCTGACTTGTATAAGGCGATTGATTATCACTGTGTTCTAAATAGCTACACCACAGAGCAGATGGAGATTATCGTTGAGCAGAGGTTGAAGTGGTGTGGTGTAGGATTTGAAGAGCAAATTCCTGCTATCATAGTTCGTAACGGAGAAGGGAGCATGTCGAAATGCATTAGGTTGTTGTCTATATGCTTTCTAGTCATGCGGGGTGATGGAAGAACGAAGATGATCATGGGAGATGTTGAGAAGGGGATAGGTTTGAATTCTCAACAAGGGGTTCCTGCACCTCAGATTGATAAGGAGATTTCATTTTAGGTTTATTTTATTCATATTCATAAAATCTAGACAATCGAAAAGTCGAAACTATAGATTGTAATGACAATTTTTCAGGATAATAAAATGATAATCAGAGCAATAACTACAAACAAAGGCAAAACATTAGACAGGTATACAGTCTATTTTTATGAGGGATCGTGTTTAACATTATCATCTAATCCTGACAGTCCACAGGGAGTGTCTATGTGGGGAGAGACGTTCGGGATAAATGACAGTCATTTTGAAGAAGCTGCTGAAAGTAAAGATAAGATAATACCTGGGACTGATGAGCAGATGATCAACTGGTTCGATCTTCCTTCGATAGTTCAGAGCCATATCGAAAAGAGAATAAGAGAAGCTCAGGAATAATAGTTATTCAAGCTCTTTCAATAGTTTGGCAAAAGCCTTCTTAGGATCGACATCACAAGCTTTTGCCCAAGCAATAAATTCTGTGATATCGACTCTTCGATTGGCTGTTTCACAGTTATAGACCCAGGATTGTGGTTTTTTGAGCTTTTTCCCCAGTTCTCTTTGGGTTAAACCTGCTTTTTCTCTTAACTGCCGTAGATATCCAGGCAGAACTCTGTATTTATGATTATGTTGTGATTTAGTTGCCATGACATCAATTTAGTGTCATTTGGCCTTGACACGAGTTTAGTGTCAGAGTAAAATGAATAAAAATTGGTACTATTAAGAGGGAGGTAGGATGGAGAATAAATAAGCAAGCAGTATAGAGAGGTTCTATGCTGCTATTTTTTTTGAAATGATCAGGGGGTTTTGAGGAGAAGGAAAATGAAGAAATATATTATTTTATTAATAATGGGGATAGTTGTTTGTAATTTAGGCAGTGTTCAAGCAGTTATATATGATGTAGTCGAATTTCCTGTTTATACAGGGAGTGGTGATCAAAGTCATCCAGTGATTGATGGAGACATAGTAGTTTGGATCGATAATGCGGGTTTTGGCAGTTCAGAGGGGTTTATACATTACAAGAATTTATCATTGGGTCAAGACAATATTATTGTTACAAGTCAAACAAGTGATGCGCCTGGATGGACTCCTGCAATAGATGGTGATAATATTGTTTGGTCTGACACTCGCAGTGGAGAGTCAGGAAATTATGGTTTTTATGGATATAATGTTTCAACTCAAACTGAGTTTCTTATATGGGAAGATGGTAGGCAAAGAGTAGGAATTGATGTGTATGGTGATCTTGTTTATGGGGTAGAGTGGAAAGGTTCAGACGACTACGATATTTATGAATATAACATATCGGAAGGGACAAGGAATCCTATCTCCACAGCTTCTTATTATCAATACTTCCCTGTTACAAATGGTGAAACGGTAATATGGCAAGACATGCGTAACAATGATGACAATTGGGATATATACGGATATGATCTTTCAACTCAAACAGAGTTTTCTATTTGCACTGCAATTGATCATCAAGAAGCTGTTGAAATTAGTAATAATATTTTAGTTTGGGAAGATTATCGTAGTCGTAGTATTACGCTGTCCGATATATACGGATATGATTTGGATACACAAACAGAGTTTGCTATCTGCACAAATAATGCAAAGCAAGAACAAGCTTCTATTAGTGACAATTTCGTAGTTTGGCAAGATGACCGTAATGGAGACTGGGACATCTTTGGTTTGGATTTATCTACGATGACTGAATTTACAATAGCATCAGGTTTAGGAGATCAGATGTATCCATCTATCAGTGGAAACACAGTAGTATGGGAGTCAGGTGGTGATATCTATGGAGCAGAGATAGTTCCAGAGCCTTGTAGTTTGCTCATACTGAGCTTAGGCGGGTTGTTAGTCAGAAAAAGACAATAGTTACTTGCTCATAGTTTTTTGAGCAAAGTGATTTAGAGGAGATAGATATAACTAACATACTGCCCGTATATTGATTGGAAAAGGTGGTGAGAAAACTCTCTCTTCTTCCTTGAAATTTCGGGCGGTTTTGACAAGGCACAGGCGGATAAGCCTGTGATTAAATATGGGGCTGAGAACTAAGGAGGCTTTCAGCCCTTTACTAATACACCATCCTATCAACAGCTTCCCCAAGCTGTTCTATAGTATTTGTCGTATAGATTTTTACAGTATTCAACGACTCATGTCCAAGTATCGATGCCAGCTGAACTAAATTTCCTGCGGAAGATAAAAAATTATGAGAAAAAGTATGACGAAGAACATGACAATGCAAATTCTCTATCCCTGTCAAAGCTCTATACTTTTCAAACACCGCTTGAATTCCCCTGCGATTAAGAACGCCTCTTTCCCCAATAAAAACTCTTTGGCTATCAACTGGCGGTCTACTTTCAAGATATTGACTAATTGCTTTCCTTGCCTGTAAAGGTAATGGAACAACTCTTTGCTTAGATCCTTTTCCATGCCGATAGAACACAGTTCCACTACGATCAGATATTGACAAATCAGAAAGTTCAAGAAATGTCACATCAGACAGTCTTGCTCCTGTATAAAGTATCAATGAAAAAATTCCCTTTGCTCTGATATCGTGTCTCAGTTCTACCTCTCGGAGTAGCTTCCTAACTTCTGCACTGTTCAGTCCCTGAGGAGCTAAAGGCTGTTTCTTTAATTCTTTAACAGCCAAGGTGGGATTGCCGGTGATATGATCATTTTGACATAGCCATTTGAAATATTTTCGTATCGAAGCAAGGTTTCGATTTATTGTCGATACCGCCTGCTTCTTTGATTTAAGATAGTCTCTGAAATCGATAACATCACGACTTGTGACTCTTTCTATATCCCAAGGCTCCTGGTTAACAGTATTAAACCACTTTGCAAATTTCCTGATATCAAGAATAAGAGCTTGGATAGTGTTCGGAGAAACATCTAACATATCAATAAATTGACAAACAAGTTCTTCCTCTTTTGTTCTTATCGATATGTCTCTAAAAACATTATGTTCAGAGTTTTTGTGGTCTTCTGGCTTTAAATTCGACATTATGTAAACACTCCTTCTATGATATCCTGCACATAATCAACCTTATGTTCGTGGTTTATGTTCGGAGTTCTGGCACTTCAGATACCGAAAAACTTCTGTAAGTATGTCATCTTCACTGATGGTTCCAGCACCACCAGGGAAGCATTTTTGTATTGCCGAGTCGATATTTGAAGCAGTAATGTTCTCCAATCCCAAGCTCTCCAATGCATCGATCATGTCAGCATGTTTGTCAGAAGAAACTATTTTCTGAACAGTCGATTTCTTGACAGTCTTTTTGGGTTTGGGTGTTGTGGTTTTAATTCTGGCCGAATAAAACATTATCACTTCACCATTGATCCCAACATTAGAATTCTTAACTTCAATATTACGCACAGCCATTTCTTTCGTGTAAGCTGGACGCTTATTATTCGACAAGTAAACAGGTTTTAACAATATGCCCTGATCGATCAACTGGTAGAGCCTGCTCCTTGACAGGTTTAGGAGCTTTGCCATAGTTGACATATTAATGTAAGCAGGCAAATTCATATTATCAGTCATTGCATTCTCCATCAAAATGATACTGTCGAAGATGATTCAATCCATCTTGTGTTAAAACTCTAATGCTATTATTCTTTGTTACCAATCCATCACGAATAAGAAACTGTTCTGTGATCAAACTGACACATTTGGGGTTTAATCCCATTCGCGAACCCAAAATATTTAGTCTTGCAGAACCATCGTTTTCATACAGTATTTTCATATACTTTACTTCATTGCCTGTTAGCCCTTTAGGATCGATAGACTCAATCTCACAAGTACGGTGAAAATGATCAACTCTGACTACTTCTTCATTTAGTGAAGAAGCTAACATCTTGACAGATTCCAAAAGCCGAAGTGCCGTTCTTGGAACTCCTTTGCCTCTTTGAGAAATAAGAGGAAAAACAGAATCTTCTACAATCCATTTTAGCTGTTTAACTCTTGTTCTAAGCATTGCTTCAAGTTCTTGTGCTTTGTAGAACTGGTAGTCAAGAACAAGTTTAAACCGATCCCTCAAGGGCTGTAGGAGTTTCTGAGGATCAGTCGTAGCTCCAAGGATAGTGAAATTAGCAATCTTCAAAGGCCTACTCTTCTTACCTCTTTTGCAGTCAAGAAATATCTGCTGGTTCTCCATGGCTCTGTAAAGAGTTGTCTGAGCGATCGATGGCAATTCGTGTATTTCGTCAAGCAGGACTACCTCTCGATCTTTTGGAGTAAGAAGAAAGGCATGTAAATCTTTAGGGTCTTTGATGTTCTGAGCAAGTTGTTCGTGTAGTGAGCAGCCCATCTCCCTTGCAAGGATATGGCTTAATTCTGTCTTGCCAAGCCCAGGACCTCCAGTCATCAACATGTGTGGCAGTTTGGTTCCCTGATTCCAGGCTGACTCAAGGGCGATCCTGCTTCTCAAAACCACAGATTTGTTCCCAACGAAATGCTCGATAACTTGCGGTCTACAGTCGTTTACTTCGGTGTAAATTTGTTCTTCCATATGCATACATATTCCTTTCACCCTACAGGACTGAAAATTTAATCGTCTAGAATTTTTAAAATCGGGACAGTGTAACGCTAGAGTTAATAAAATCAAGCTCGAATCGAAAACAATTTCAGACTTTGCCCTCAAAAAAAACCCTCAAATTGTCGAGCATATCAATCATTTCTCCTATATTGCCTGTTCCGAGCAGGGATATTGATCAATTGAACTGTCAATTAGTTGACAGTCCTGCATTTACCCCTGGCAATTTTGTGGTAGTCCCTGTTATTCACCTGTCATTTTCTGGTTTTGATAAAAAAAATCGTGCTTTTTGCTGGTTTTAATGAGGATTATGGGAGTGTTGTGAAATTCCATCGATACGCTTTTTCACCACAGAAAAAATAAATAAAAAATTTAACTTAAAAATAAAAACTAATTTTGAAATTTTCGATAGTTTCGAATAAGCAGGTTTGTTCAGAAAAGTCAAAGCTATGCTCTGAGAAAAAGCATGCTTTTTCTATATCGTAAACGCCGCCCTTACCCCTTTTGTCTGAAATTTTATGGTACCTAATTTGTTAGGATTCCTAATCTTGATTTTATCGACAGGGCATTTTTCTGCTCAAAACTTTTTAGTTTTTTTGCTTATTCGATTGTCTAGAAAAACATAACTGCTCAGAAAAAATCTAGACAGGCAAAATTTCATCTGTGTTTATATAGAATGACAGATCTAAATAGTTTTGTAGTGGGGCCAGGAAATGAGACGTACGAGAACATGTGATTATATAATCGGCACTTTGACCGGTATCATATTCACTGTAATATTGGGAAAGCTCTGGATAGTTCCTGATATGACAGTGTGGGATATCCTGAAGGTGATCCTAAAAAGTCAATTCGAGTTTAGCTGGTAGAGACTGGAACCACTGGGGATAGTCCTACTGTTTCATTTGGAACAGTAGAAAGTTAGGCAAGTCGCCTTGCAGGCGATAGTGAAAGCAGGGAAAATAACAATTCACTTTATTCCACTCTTCCAGGCAAAAACGTCATAGTGTCGTTTAGGTGGAGAGAGAGGGGGCTAGTGGGAAGGGTAGACAGGGGAGGGGCGGGGAAGCAACATCTTAATGTTGGGCTGAGTTTTTTTACAGTACGACCTGCCTTTAGTTTGCCTTTTTATTCATTTATCAAATGAATAAGCGGTTGAGGCCTGTCTACACCTTCGATGAACTTCAGCCTGGCTGCCCAAGGTGTCACGCTCGAAACGCCAGTCAGATCCATCCAGTGCTGCAAGCGGGCGACAGGTAAGTCCCACGTCATATGGAAGTGATTGGCTGGGGCGTACTGTTTGTACTCTGTCATGGAGGCATACTTCGGCACAACAAACGTGTGCGGCCAGTCCGGGGTCGTCAGATCACACATAGCTTTACAAAGCTTTTGCGGGACCTCGGTTGTGTAAGCCTCGTCCCATATCATGCAGAATTTATTATTCAATGCACTATAGGCCATTCTGCCGGCAATGCCTTCGATACCTGCAGGAGTCATAAAGGTCACGCTGTTACCGCCGCCTGGGAAGTAACCTTCATCGGCCAGGGGCATTGAAATACTTTTCATTATTTTTGATAAAGACGCACCCGGTTTTTGTGCCCAATTAAAGGACGCACTTCCGGAGTTGTCGCCGTCGACGAGTCCTTTTGTGATGTAGTCAGCATTGCTGTCTATTTTTACGCCGATCTTCTTTGCAAGGGCCTCGATCTCCCAGCCTTCCCAGACTTTTCTAAAGTCCATGAACAATGGTGGATTTCCGCCGCTAAGGTATGTCATAAATAACATCGTAAGCAAGCCCTGTGCATCTGCTTCTGTGGCATAGGGCAACGGAGCCTTCGGGCCGTTATGATCGAATGTGCTGTTAAACAATGACTCCATGCAATCTGCAACGGGCAACGGCGTACCTCTGTGGTCACTGCCCCACTCAAGTTGGCTCATAAACCCGCCGCCGATGGCATTGAGATCTTTCATCAGGTCCCTGTTGATAAGATACATGGCAAGCGACTGGTTAAACCGTTCACTGTCTGCTTCGGTCATTAGCGTCAGTCGTTTACCAATGTGTTTGTCGATCCATGCTCTTAATTCTTTAAGCTCTTTTTGCTTGTATGATTTTTTGGTGAGCATATCTGTAAGCAGTTTCATGTCGAGGCGTGTTATCTCAAGGCCGAATGTGTTTCTTGTAGGAATAATATGTGCCAGTGCAGTCTCCATACCCATCGAGTCATGCCCGAAGATCATCACACGTCTGCCGCGTATCGCAACAGCAGCAACCGCGGCGTAACACCAGTCGATCAGATTGGTCGCAGTCTGTTTGCTCATCTTAGGCTTGCTTCCTATGTCCGGCCAGTTACCGACGTTAAGAGTAACCAGTTTACCGTATTGGCTTATTGCTCCTGCTAATGCGTGTGCGTATACAACGCCCGGCTTAGGTCCGCTGTTGCCGCATGTGATGTTGATAGGTGTTTCTTTAGGGAATTGCTGCAACAAAGAGATCGCTGTTAGCTGCGGGAATGCCCATGTATCTGGGGCACATACAAGAATGTTGACACCAGCTTTTCTAAACTGCTGGGCAACGATGTCTGCCTGTGCTTCGCTGTCTACAAGGATGTCAGAGTATACAACATCAACGGGGGTATTGTCTGGAAGCGTTACAGAACCGCTGATGGTATCGGCTGTCATTGACACAACGTTTTGGGCTCGCGTACGACTGGCTTGGTCAATACGAGGATCGCACGGACTAAACACACCAATGACAGGAGCTTGAGGGTTAGCTTTTTTTATTACCGGTAAACATTTTGCTTTTGTATTAGCACTCATTTTCATCCTTTAACATATAGCTTTAACTTGAATATTAACTTTTAATTCTAACGCATTATCCAGAGGCAACAACACCTTTTTTCAGAATAATGTTTGCGTACAATGCCGATTCACCTGTCATCACAACTGTGTAAGCTTTTTTTGCTCTTTCGTAAAAGGCAAATCTTTCGACGCTTTCAAAGTCGTTAAACTTTTCGCCGCTGGCTTTGATGATCTTTCTATACTCATCCCAGATAGGAGTCTCTACATCGTCGCCAGGGACTACCTGCATCAGAGCGGCTGGGCTGTCAACATATATATCCAGCGGCATAAGCTTCAAGATAGCTTCGAGCACAGCAGGGACACCGTGTCCATCAAGACGCACAAGTCTTTGCGCGACAGCTGCTCCTGGGAAATTACCGTCGGCGATGACTATCTCATCGCCGTGGCCCATCTCCATGAGTATCTTTAGAAGTTCGGGGCTTAGTATTGAAGGTATATTTTTTAACATTTGCAGATTCCTTTATTTTAATTCTTCATCAAAAACAACTGCTACTTTGCCACACTTGCCGCTTGCCATAAGAGAGTACGCCTCGCCGGCTTCTTCGAGTAGGAACCGATGGGTTATCAGTTCTTCCGGACGGATACCCAGCGAACAAAGATTTACGAACTGCCTGTATTAAAAATGTTTGTTAGACATAATTATCAATGGAATCCTTTGATAGCATAAAATTCTGCTGCGCCATAAAGATCGACGGCACCCTGTTTGAATGCCTTTGCTCGAACATAAACCGGGCCATCAAATTTAACGGGCGATTTATAAACGGTAGAACTTTCTATAGGCTCGCTGCCGTCTGTTGTGTATCTTATAATTGCATTAGGCTGGTCACACTTAATAGTAACATTAAACGATCTTCCCTCAGCAATGTACCGTGTCGAGGGGGTTATTTTTGTTTTAATTAATTTTTTACCGACTAGCTTTTCTTTCCATGGCTTTTGCAAACCAATTTTTTCGGTATCTATCGGCTTAATACCAATGTCAAACGCAGGCGAATCGGGTTCAAATAAGAAGTTGCCATTATCAATATCAACAAACTTAGGGTCTGCTGATATGCTGTGCGCGTCGTGGCCAGCGTCCTGTAGCTCTTTGAGTTGTTTTTTGGCAACTTGATAATTCTCTTTGCAATAGTAAATATTGTTATCGACTATTGAATCGTCCATCGGTGAATTCCAACGGCTGTAATAGAATCTTGGTTCGGTTGATTCATCATAGAATATGTTTCGTTGGAGCCTTGAGCCAGTATTAGGCCCCCTGCCAAAGATAACATAAGCCCATTCATTCCATACTCTGCCGTGAATATTCGTCGGATATATGCAGGCAAAAACATTGTTGATGTAGTCATTATTATGTTTGTGCTCAACAGCACCGTAAACACATTTATAAACGATATTTTCTTCAAAGGTCGTCTGCTCCTGCAAATCGTCAGGACGAAGAGCGGTCTGGATACCGGAGCTTAGTATATGATGGATATAATTTCTTTTTATCAAATTACCTGTTCCTGCGCCGGAAAGGTATATTGCATTACCGTCGCCCATGGTCTCAACAGCTGCAAATATCTCATTACCTTCTATGACATTATCACGAGCGTGAAGGTAAGACAGGAAGAACTCGGTCATTTCCTTGCCGTTTCCATAAGCATCCTGAAGCATTTTTTTGTTTTTATCGCTAATGTCCTGCCATCGAACGGAACGGTATCCTTCGCCATGCCTCCCTCTCTGATAATTGAAATCACGACAACCGCTGAGAGTTATTCCCACAAATGGGATGTTATGAATGAGATTATTGGCAATGTAATTTTCGCCGCTTTGGGCGATGTAAACACCAAAAGCATACCAGTAAAGCTGACCAATGTGATCTATGCGGTTATTGAGCACTTTGTTGTTTCTATTTACATCTTTTGTGCCCGGACCATAGCCGCATATCGCTACGCCGTGCTCGCCAAGGTGACTAAAACGGTTACCTTCAATTCGGTTGTTCGATGCTTGCAAGTCAATGCGCACACCGGCTGTGGCGCCTTGAACAAATTCGCATCCCTCAACGACACAATCGCTCGCACAGCGAAGACGAAGCATTGCATTTGCCTGATCTACAGCGGACCAGTCGTGTTGGAATGAAGGCTCGGCATCAGACCATGTATAACGATCGTTACCGGTAAACTTGATTCCCTTAAAAACAATGCCGCTAACAACTTTATCGGTAGGCATATCCTGCTGCGGCTGACCTTCAATCCTTACAAGTTCGACGCATTGAGGTTTTGTTATATTCTTTGGTCTTTGGCCATCTTTTGGCCAGAGGTACAGTTTACCGGCAGTTCTGTCGAGAACCCATTCGCCGGGCGCATCCAAAAACTCCAGGGCATTTTCAAACCAGCAGGTATCGTTTATGCCGTGAGCGTCTATCGACCATTGCGGCTGCGGTTCAAGCGGATATGTTCCGTCTACGGTTGTTGTCACCTGCCTTGAGGCGACGTCTATATCATCGATAGGCAGTATATTCATCGCCCATGCGTATGTTGGTCTAATAATCACTTCCACATCTTTGTAGTTATCCCATTTGCGAAGATCAAAATCTTCCGGCACGGTAAGGCGTTTAATTTTTTCTTTACCCTTTTCGCTTCGGACGGGACTAAAACCTTTGCTCCTGGCCCTTGGAAGCATGACACCATTATCATATAACACCTTGAAGTTATCACCGACGGCGACATCGGCCACCCATACTTTACCTTTAGCAACAGCCGGGAGATTAGTCGAAACACTAGAAAGTTCACGCCAACCGATAACAGCAACGGCAGATGTGATAACCGGTCGTTCGTCTTTGTAAGCCATATAACGTATTTGGGCACCTTTTGGGGCACTGTCTCGGAGATCGAACACAAGTGTGTCACTGAGGACATATTCTCCGCCGCGAAGATTTACATTTACGCCGGATGACTTTTTATAGGATTTGAGAAGTCGGATTTCATCCCTTACTTTCTGTATCGTAGCAAATGGACTTGTGATGGTTCCGGGGTTGCTGTCGCTACCTTGCGGCGAAACAAAATACTCTAAGGCTGCTGCGTTTAGTGTTCCACAAAAAACGATTAGAAATAAAACTCTCAGTATCATATTTTTCATAACTTGTCAGTGCTTTCAAAAATTCTTATTGTGATAATTATTGCTCCCCCTTAAAAAAGATGCCCCCGCCCCGTTATGGAGCAGAGGCATCTTTACATTTGAAACTTAATAATGCGTCAAAAGCTTAAAACTACTTTCTTCTTCTAAGCAGCATGCCGCCAAGACCGAGAAGAGCCATTGTTGCAGGCTCTGGTACGATCTGAACATTGCCCATAATCCCAAAGAGAGGTCTGTACAAAGAGCCGTCGTCAACCTGTCCACTACCTCAAATCATTGAATTACCTTTTGCCAGTATACAGATACCAAGCACTATTACACCTACTCCGATTAAAATTCTATTCACAATGCTTTTATCTATTCCACGCCACTCATTAGTGAGAAACCCATTAACATTTCCGACAACCATAATGCCCGAGGTGAATAATGCAAATCCGACCGAGGTACCCAAAACACCAATAAAGGATGCCCCAACACCATATAAAAAAATAGCCCCATCATGAAGGACCGCCATGGCAGCCGCCAACATTAAAACTTTCCATGCACCAGGCTGAAGAAAACATTTCCATGTGGAATTCTTAAATAGTAAATACAAACAATAACAACCGGACGAAATACACCCGCCAAGAAAAGCCAGTATCCACACCGACAAAGTTGCTGTCGATGCAGAGTTTCCAAAGTCAGCTTCCGAAATACGCTGAATATCCGCCCCAAAACTAAATGCAAGGTTCAGGCACGCACAAAGAACTCCCGAAATTATACAAATAAACACTCCCTTGGTTATCTGTGATTTTTCCCTGACCTCGCCGCTGTCGGCTTGCTGTTTATCACCTGCTTTGAGAAAACGGTCTTTAAGTATTCCTGCATAACCGCAAATTCCCACACCAATAACACAGATAATAATTCCGCTAATGATGATATACCCATAGGGCGTGTTGACATGCTTGGAATGCTGCAAAAACAAGGGAAGGATCGAACCGACACTGGTTTGCACGCCAAAGTTAATCGCGTACGCCAGTGACAATCCTATCAGGCTGAATGCAATGGCGTTCGTGAAAGAACCCAAACCCCATAGAAAACCAAATATAATAGGCAACATTACAGTAAACCAACCAGCTGCAGACCATGTGGCGACAACTTCTTTTATTAGTAAGTTTCCCAGCGGAATTGGTATCAGCAATGTAGCAAACAGAAAGAACGGGCCCCATAGGGTTTCCCATGGAAATTTATCCGCAAATTTACTTGGAAGAGCAAAAGTCCCCCCGCAAACAGCACCCAAAGCAATCAAGCCAAAACCTATAAGTAAATCACTATTCATAGCATTACTCCTTTTGTCATTTCATCTCACTGTTTTTTGCGATTAGATTAGTTTTGAAAATCAAACGGCAATATGTTTGCATCAGTGTAGTGAAACCACTTACGTCCAAGCACCAACAATGGGTGGTCCTTGTCATCTATTTCGCCGGGAAATTCGTCTGTTGTCTGCTCTTTTTTTACTGTGTACAGCACATTGTGATAGATATTCCCATCAAGCAGAAACCATTCCTCCCACGGAGTATTGTCGCACGAATCAATGTCCGGAACAGCATGAATGACCTGTCCGGTTTCAACGAGTTTATGCGGCGTTACCAACCACTGGTAATCCTGATACTTGTTTGTTGATTTCTCAGCCAATGGTTTTATAAATGTATCCTCAAAATCAAGGCCGATCATCGAACAGGCTGCGTCAACGGCTGCCCTTGTCAATAGTTCTTTGAAATCTTGCTGTATCTGATTCATTTTTCCCTCATGATCAATTAATTATACTTTTTTAGACAACCATACAGAAACTTATTTTCCGTTCCAATTTTTAACCGCTTCGATCATCGCGATTATATTTTGCGGCGGCACATCGGCCTGAACACTGTGTGCAGGTGATAAAATGAATCCGCCTTTGTCCGCCTTAAAACCTTCAAGGCATTTAACCGTACCCTGATAAACTTCCTCTTCCGAACCGTTCGGCAGTAATTGCTGAATATCAACACCTCCGTGGAATACAATTGTATTGTCGAATTCACTCTTAAGTTTTTCCGGCTCCATCCCCTTAGCCAAAGGCTGCACCGGATCCAGGATGTCGATACCCGCATCGATCAGATCCTGTATAAAACAACTGATCGAACCGCACGAGTGAAGCATTATCTTCGCCTCGGAACCGACATTCTGTAATTTTTGGCGGACTTTTGCCCATCGTTTTCTCAAAACCGGAAGCAGTATCTCATTAAAAACTTCCGGTGAATACAAAGTGCCGTTCTGAAGGCCAAAATCCTCTCCCGAAACTTTGATTATCTGAAGATACTTACCGCACGCCTGTATCCCAGCCAGATCATATTCTGTACAAATATCCGTTATAATGTTCAGTAGCCGAAGTATAAATTCTTTCTCCGTCAAAAGCCTCATATACCACTGTTCCATGCCCAGCAAATCCGCCGCCAACTCCAACACCGGCCCGCCAAACCTCCCCACAAGGGCAAGCTCGGTTTCGTTGTAAATCTTTTCTGCACGGGTTTTTAATTGAAGTTTTTTTTTCTCACTAGGAAGCTTCGGCCAGTCATAACTTCGCAGGTCTTCTATCGACGCATCACAAAGAGGATGAGTTACTGCTTCATAATAATTGCCTACTCTTTTCCTGATAATGCCCCAGCTATCCGTAAAGCTCTCCGGCATACCTGTTGAAGTGGACGGGAACTTAACACTGATCAGATCAACACCGAGCTTGGCCAGAACATTCTCATTGGGAATGATTTCCATTGCGGCATTGACAGAATAATCCTCCGGCATAGGCAACCCAATATGATCCAATAGCGACTGATATGCCTGAATAGTAATATTCAAATCAACCGGAACAATGTCCGGGGGCTGTTGAGAAATCGCCGCTAATACACGTTGTCTGGATGTCATAGTCATTTTCAGGTGGTTCCTTAACATTTTTCAATAGTGGAATATTTATTGGCCAATTCACTTAAATTTCTAAATGATGTTTTAAGAGCCGGATAAAGTAAACGATACTGATGATAGTGCTCAGCATAGACACTCACAGAGCTCTGGACAGGCTCAAATCTATCTGTTATCTTGACCAGTTCATCTGTGGCCTCAAGAACATTCGCATATTGCTTTGTACCAACTCCTGCGAGAATTGCGGCCCCATAAGCGGCACCTTCGGAAATGCTTGTTGTTACAATCTCTTTATTAAAAATATTAGCCAGCATCTGCAGCCATAACCGGCTCCTAACAGCTCCGCCTGATGCATAAATTCGCTCTATTGGCAAACCCAATTCTGTAATAAGCATTAACGAGTCACACAAACCAAAAGTAATACCCTCCATTACCGAACGTATCAGGTGCTCTGCATCATGCCTTTGTGTTAGCCCAATCCACCCCCCTCTTGCCCTTGGATCATCATGTGGCACTCTCTCACCTGTCAGATATGGAAGGAATATCAAACCTTCGCATCCGATTGGAGATTTTTCTGCCAGGGATGTCATTTTATTATAGTCCATCGACCCGAGCGAACTATACATATCTCTTAGCCACTGAAAGGAACCGCCAGCTGAGAGCATAACCCCCATAAGATACCACTGTCCGGGAACACTATGACAAAAGGAATGCAGGAGGCCTGTCGGGTGTTCAATGTGTTTATCGCCTTGGGCGAAAACAACTCCTGAAGTCCCAATCGTAACCGAGCATCTTCCTGCCTTCACAATGCCGCAACCTATTGCCTGTGCAGGTTGATCGCCGGCACCGGCAATAACCAGGGTATCAGTCGTTAAAGAACATTGCTCACTAGCTTGCTTAGTAACCGAACCTACCACATCTTGGGATTCTTTACACTCGGGTAGCCATTCCATCGGTATATCCATCGCATTGACCATCTTTTTTGACCAGTGCCTATCTTTGACATTCAGCAAGCAAGTACCGGAGGCATCACTTACTTCGGTACCTATAATCCCGGTAAGCTTATAAGCGATGTAATCTTTAGGCATGATGACATGAGCAATACGAGAATAATTTTCTGGTTCATTATTACGCATCCAAACAAGTTTTGGCGCAATAAAAGTGGCAAATAATGGATTGCTCGTTTCTTTAAGAATATTGTTTAGCCCGATTTTTGCGGTCAATTCTTCGGTTTCTTTTACACTTCTCTGGTCATTCCATAAAATACATGGCCTGATAACCTCCCCATTTTTGTCCAGAGCAACTAAACCGACCATCTGCCCTGAAAGTCCGATGCCTTTAATGTCAGAGGCATTGGAACCAGAAATTTCCAGTGCTTTTTTTATAGCTTCACACACCGCCGTCCACCAGCACAATGGATCTTGCTCAGACCACATTGGCCGGGGAGTACTAACATCATATTCTTCCGTTACATTTGCTATGATGTTTCCCTTATTGTCAAGTAAAACAACCTTGGTGCCCGAAGTACCAACATCAATACCAAGAAGTGCCATATAGCCTCACTTTCAAATTAAAAATAATAATTTATTTGTTTTCCAGCTCATAAACGTTCAGATTACTGATCTTTGCACTGCCCCGATCCACAATGACACCTATCTGTGCATTTTGGTTAGGTGGATAGTTTTCAAAGAAACCAAGAGCAAGAAGATTGTCCACATAGACCTCAAATCTGCGACCGCGTTTAATAATTCTCAGATTATAACTTTTACCTTTTTTAATATCCCAATGCCTGATGTGTAATAGCGGAAAGACCGGTGTATAGGTACATAAAACCGCTTTTTCTTCGCTATCCAGCATAAAGACCATATTGCCGTGCGTTCCAGTGTTATACACGATCCCTGCGGCAACCCCATCGAGCTTGACATCGGCTATAATCTCTATATTATCTGCACCAACACCTAAATACGCAATCTGCCATCCATCTTTAGCTTGACCAGTCAGGACATTGTTATTGATTTTCCATGTTCCCGAATGAATCGGCCACTGATGTGTAGGTATCGGCAAGTCAGTTATTGTGGGGACTTTTCCAGGAGAAACGATCTGATTGCCTTTAAGTAGTTCTGTATATCCAGAATATGCCAGTCGCAGATATCCTCTCTTATCAGTAGTTATTTCCATCGGTGGTGAAAGCACATGCGGCGAATCCGGGAATCTTTCGGTATAGAAAACATGCGTTTTGCCCTTGAACTTAACCGCCTTGCATGAGATGCCTGCAGCATTTCCGTTGGTATCGGCTATCAGTACATTATCTTCTTTGAATTCATGGTACGGCCCTTCCAATTTGTCCGACCATGCATAAAGTGTACCGTGATCCATGTACGGTTCACTGAAAATCCCCCTCGGTCCAAAACCGATACAGGTAAGGTAACTCATATACCACTTGCCATTGAGATGGTAAATCTCGGGCACTTCAATATTTGTATATTTACTCGGAGCAAACGCCGGAGGCAAATGTTTCCAGTTAATCAAATCTTTTGACTCCACCGCAGCAATTGCCGCACACTGAGCATTGGCATTCTTCATTCGTGCGGCATAAAAACCAACCCATCGATCCTTTTCTTCATCACGAACCACTGTAAGGTCCCTACAATCCACTGTCTTATTGGCCATTGGCTTGTCATGACTGATGTAGTATTTAGGGTCAGGAACGATTACCGGATTTTTGTCATACCTCTTCCAATTTATCAGGTCTTTACTGAGGGCAAGGCCGGTTCTCTGACCGTAACCGCTATCATTTGTGCCTCGCATCGTATAATACATATAGTACTGTCCATCGTGCTCAACCACACTGCCGGTATAGGGTCTTATGTCATCAAGGCCTCCCGACTGCAACGGCGGCAGTGCAGGCGGCAACGGCGTCCAGTGCAGTAGGTCATCGGAAACTGCGTGCCCTACTGCTTCAGCTTCACGTGGAGTGTGTTTAGAACCAGAAGATAATGTTTGCAAGTGAAACATATGGACCTTATCTTCTTTTTCAATAAACCAACTGTCCCACATATTCATCCCGTCAGGTGTATAACCAAATTCCGCGGCATCTACATTAATCGCAAAGCCAAGTAATTGTCCGATGCAGGCAAGAACCAACACAACCTTAAATCCTTTTACAACCATCATTGTTCTCCTATGATAAAAAAACACTTTTGGTGCTCACAAAACACCATTAACCTTTAACAGATTTAACTGCACAAACTCTACAGAGACTTTTCTTGATAATCGTCCTACTAGAGCAATTTAATTTTTCGTGCTCGCTTTCTGCCTGTTGCGGCTTCGGCTGGCGGCATCAGAAATACTCGCGATATTTCAATATCGCGGCGTTTTCTTCTTTGCCAGCCTTGTCCTTTCGACGGCATAAAGCGGAGCAGAAAATATTAAAGTGCTCTAACTAAAAATAGTAGATTAAGATTCTTTTGAATCAATTAAGATCGCTTAGCCAATTGTCAATTAAATCCAATAAATCGAAAATGTCTACTGAGCCATTACGATTCATATCTGCTCCTTGGCACCAGTCATTGATATATTTGCAATGGCTTTCCTGCCAATTCATCCCCAACAGGCTTAAATCTATCATGTTTACTGCATTATCAGGATTAATGTCACCGATAGAGGAATTGTGCAGGCGGATATCATCCAAATAGAGCGCTGCATTAGTTAAGGCACCAGAAGCAATTTTTAAATAATTAACATCCCTAAGAATTGTTCCGGAAACAATTGATTCAAAACTGGAAGATTGAGACGTAAAATGTAATTTCCATTGTCCATCACTTTGAAACCCCACCTCGAAAATCAAATCAACTCTGACCCATTCCCCAGTCGGACAAGCACCAACAATAGAACCATTAAACAGAACTTGACCACTTGAGTTAATCTTGAAGTCAGGTCCGCTCAGACCAAGGCTGTCTTTAATTTCTACAATAACAGCAGACTGACTTGTCATGTTAACCCAGAATGTAAGTACAACTGTTTCGTCATCAATGGATGAGCCATCCTCAACTAATGGATCGTACTGCTGATAGGTAATATAAGGAGCACTAGTGGTTGAACTCTGAAATTTCAATGATTTATTTCCGCTGTACGATATTTCTTCACTAACACGAATGGTTGCTGTGCCCGATTCGTCAATTGTTTCGGAATATCTGGCCACATTTCCAGTTCCTGTTGTCTCAAAATCTTCAACAATGCCATCAGGCCAATGCGAAACGGGCGGAGCTCCCAGATTATAATCTTCAAAATAAACCAGGTAATCTTTACTTTCTCTCTCATAATTCTGGGGAAGTGATTTCCAAATTTCAGGACCAGTTAAGCCAATCGCATTTTGATCTATGTCCTGAAATCCTAAAGCAAATGCGGGTGAACTCGGCTGAAGCATAAAATTGCCTTCAGCACGATCTACAAACAGCGGATCAGCAATGATTGAATTGGTATCCAGTCCTGTTTGTGCCTTCCATTGCTGAAAACTTATCCTATCGGAACTTAATATGTCCTTGAAGTCAATCGTTTTTCCTCCGATACACCAAAACAAGTTGTTATCACATTGACTAAACCAGTTTCGATTGAGACTTGATTCTCCCCACGCCCTGTAAGGATCACCCCACCAGTAATAGAATATATTCCGCTCAATCGTACAATCGGCACCATTACCAAAACTAAAGGGTGCAGGAGCAGCGCTCATTGCAAAAATATTATTTCTAACAGTCAAATCACTACCCGAATTAATTGAAAAACTTGATTGATTGGTGTTATACACAATATTATTTTCATAAACAATGTGGCTGCTGCCGTTATCAGGATAGATTCCAATAGAACTGAAGTTTACGTAACTTGTACAATCGTGTATAAGATTATTTCGTACAACGGTCCCTTCCGACTTGCCGAGAGTGTAAATACCGCCCATATCACTCAAGACGTGCTGTCCTATGTCGTGAATATGATTGTAAGCAATAAGATTTCGTTTATGAGAGTTCTCATCATAGGTCCACGTCCACCCAACAGAAATACCTGTATAGTCCAGATAAGATATCTCATTATTCGTAACTGTATTATCTGACGATTGAGCAATAAGAACTCCCACTCCTGCGGGGTGGATGATGCCGCCATCGTGGATATAATTGTTGTGTATAACATTATGGTGTGTCAGTACGTCATCCGAAATTGGAGCGTAATTCTGACCCCAGATCGGTTCACCTATATAAAACCCACCACCCCCTAAATCATACAGATGATTTTGTGTCATAGAGACATAGCTGCATCCTGCGGCAAGTTCTATGCCATTTTTGCCCGTATGCGATAGCTCACATTCTTCCAGAGAAATATTTCGCACACCTTTCATGGTGATTGTTGCGCCAATCCTGGATTCATACGCACCCTGGCCGCTGGCCCAGCCACCCAAAATGCCTGAATTAAGTGGAGGTGTACCAAAATGCCTGAATTTCAAACCTTCAAAATGGATGTATTCTACAAATTCACCGACAGCTGGATTCCCTGTAATTGTTATCGCATTTTCGGTCACAGGGATAACAAGTGTTTCAGCGGCGAGATCTTCTTCAGCTTTGGGAATAATTTTTAACACGCCGGTATTGCGATTCAGATACCATTCACCAGCGGCATCAAGCGAATCAGGTGAATTCTCGACAATGTAGCGTTTTACCCCTCCGCCTGCAGTTATATAATCATGAGGAGTTAATCCCCACAATACATGTGATTCCGTAACAGCCGTGTGAGTTGTTTCATCAACTGATCTAAGCAAACTCGTCTGAGCTTCCCATAAGTGATAAACTCGGATACTGACATCGCCATCGGAAAGTCCGTTCCAGTTTTTCAAATCTCCCGTCCTAAAATTAAAATGATGGCAAAACCACCAAGGCTCCCCATAGTATGGACTTGGCTCTTCGGGAGGGATGTCGGTTACAAAAAAGTAACCTTCATTAGGCGACTTGGCTAGTGTATAGCGAGTATCATCAACGAATATCTGTCGAAATTTCCAGCCGCGACTTGCGGCTTGCGGGATGTAGACCTCGTACATGTTTGAATCTGGAACCTTGGTCACCCCTGTAATCCGCCTGCCACCAGAGATAACGGGCGTTTCACCTGAGTAGGCTTTATATGTAATTGGGCTATCAATCGTCCCTGAATCCTGTAGCGTTAATTCTAATGTTGGCTGTTCATAATAAACGCCTCCTCTTACGTATACGGTAACCCCGCCATCTGGTAAGGAGGTAAAAGACCGGATCTTGTCTCTGGCACCGACAATGGTTGCAAGTGGGTTGGAAATAGTACCACTGTTAGTATTGTTTCCTGTTGGTGAAACATATAATTCCGAAACAACCGGGGTGGACTGTGTATAATATAGGTGAGTTGTATTTGTGCCAACATCATAGATTTCAATATAACCAGTACCATATTTATTGAACCATGAATAATCACCAATACCGCGGATATCGCCCGTCAGATAGATATCGCCACCATAAAAATTAAAATCGGCAGATCCGCCACCCTGATAAAGAGCCCCTGTAACGCTAAACGTACCATCATAGACATTGACAGTAGCACTAGCACCAGCCAAGCCGCCCATTTCTAAGTTGCTATTGATCGCCACATCACCATAGCTGTTCAAAACGCCAGCACCACCACGCCCTACTAGTGTATGGGCATTAGAAGTAAACGTAGCCCCAGCAGCCACATTCAG
>SDBV01000948.1_pt1 | contig 42519 bp, 37 predicted proteins | sample 2277081 | NCBI WGS metagenome assembly SDBV01 (sample SAMN10402039, study PRJNA504765) | marine sediment metagenome | isolation source: marine sediment core GS10_PC15, 223 cmbsf | place: Arctic Ocean: Southern Knipovich Ridge | collected 2010
TGTGCCTTCGCCGAAAAGGCCTCTAACAGCAAGGTTCATTTCTCTTGTTGCATTGAAGAATTTTTCCAAATGGCCTGCTATTTTCAAGGCTGGCAAATGGAGCATTACAGAAACCCTAATGCCGGTGCCTATATTGGTCGGGCATGCGGTGAGATATCCGTAGGTCGGACTGAAGGCATAATCGATGTGACTTTCAATTATGTCATCAATTTTGTTTATCTGCTCCCAGCATTGCTGTAGTTGAAGCCCGGGCTTTAATACCTGCATTCTCAGGTGGTCTTCTTCGTTTATCATTGCGGCGAATCCTTCGGCTGGGGCAATTACAACTCCGCGTGGTCCCTTTGCGTGGGCATGATGTCGGCTTATGCACTGTCTTTCCACCAGGAAATCTTTTTCGACATCACCGGCCGTATCGATTCCGACATAAAAAACATCTTTATCTATATTCAACGACAAAAGGTTTTTTTTGAGTTTTTCAAGTATCTCTGCTTTTCGCGATTCTGAACATAGAGAGAGGAACTCAAAGCCTGCCAAATTTCTTGCCAAGCGTATTCGCGAGGAGATGACAACGTCGGAAAATGGTCCTGAACCATTAAACCACTGGCTGGTACTTGAACTTAAATCGCTTAATTTCATTTCAGTTGACTTATCCTGTCTCTGAGTTTAGCGGCAGTTTCATAGTCTTCACTTTTAATTGCAGCATCAAGTTTTTTGCGCAAAGTCAACAGTTCTGCCTGGAGTTTTGTGTTGGCATTTGCTTTCGAAGGGACTTTTCCCATATGTGTTACATTGTTGTCATGTGATTTTTTAATAATCGGCAGCAAGGCGTCCTGGAAAACCTCATAATCATATGGGCAGCCTAAAAGACTTTGTTTGCTAAATTGTTCGAAAGTAATCCCACAATGTGGACATTTTTTTGTGCCCAGAACAGAAGAAGGTGTTTTTGCGTTCGTCTCCGACTGAGACTTGGAAGACAGCAAAGTACTTAGTAGTTCGTTGAGTGGTATTTGCGCTTTGACGGCGACGCCCTGCTTTTGGGCGCACATTTCACACAGGTGAGCCTCGGAGCGGTTTCCATCAACGATTTCTGTTAAATGTATTGTTGCTGTATGTTTTTTGCAATTCTGGCACTGCATATTTCACCAACTCATAATACTTTGTTTTGAAACCGCTTCTAAAACCCTTTAAGCATCGGCAATAGAGGCGTGTTACTATACTCGTAATCAGTTATTTCCAGTATTTTGCTGAACAGCCTTTTTCTTCTGTCACCTCAACATATTCAAGTTTAACATCAGATGGCAGGAGTTTGGCAAGTTTATCATAAATAAATTTTGCCACATTTTCTGCTGTGGTACTGGTACGCAGGAAACATTTTAGATGTTCAAGCTGGGCATTTTTTAAAGGAGCGATGACTTTTTCGATCGTATCTTTAAAGCTGCCAAATTCGACGGCCAGGCCCATCCGGTCAAGCTTTTCGGCGGTGACAGCGGTTTTCACTATCCAGTCGTGGGTATGAAGCGGCTCTTTAATCCCATTTGGCATAGTAATCTGGTGCTTAGCCTGAAAAGTCGTTTCCACAGATATGGTAAACATTTTTAAAATCCTACTGTTCTGACTTTTTTTGCTCTTCGAGTCGTGTTTTCAGGAGGTCATAAACACTTAGCGGTATAAGTCCCCCCACGTCTCCGCCTAAAGCAGCTACCTCTCGAATCAAAGTGGAACTAGTGAAGCCGTATTTTTCGCCAGTCATGACAAATACGGTTTCTATTCCTGCGACAGCACGATTAGTCATGGCGAGCTGGAATTCGTATTGCACATCGGTGAGGTTTCTCAGGCCACGAAGTATGACATCAGCTTTTTTGCTCGCAGCATATTTGACTGTCAGGCCCTTGAAGCTTTCCACCAAAACATCGGGGATGTCGGCAACCAATTGGGTAATCATCTCGACCCGCTCTTCGGGAGTGAACAGTTCTTTTTTTACAGGGCTCTGACCAACGGCAACAATAAGCTCATCAAAAAGCTTCATGCTCCGATGTATAACATCGAGATGGCCATTGGTTATCGGGTCGAATGAGCCGGGAAAAATCGCTCTTACAAATTTACGACTCATTTTCATACCTTCCTTTCATAAATCCATTATAGTTGATAGGCCTGGAAGGTCAAATATTATGTAAATATTGAACTATTCAGGAGTAATATAAGTTTTAATTATTGCGGAATTAACGGGTTTTTCCAGTCTAAGGGCCAGTCTTGTTGGCTGTCTATATGTGGCTTTGCGCATAGGCTGGTTTATTTTCTTTTCAATAAGAGTATACGGCTGTCCATTGGTATCAAACTGAATTTTAAGAGATTGGTCCTGGTCCGTAACGATTACAGAGCCGTCTGGTTGTTTTTCAAACCGACCAAGTGTCATCAAGGCTATTTCAAAATATGCAGGCCTGGTGTAGTCTACCTGGTCTATGATGGTAAGAGAGCCGCTGCCTGTTCGGTCGTAGATGAATGTTCTTTCGAGTTTCTTCACCGTTTGCAGGCTGTAGGTATCATCGCCCATATCGAGGGTTTCCACTTTATAGACACCTTTGAGGTCTAAGGTGATTGTGTCTTTCTGGTCGGTGAAATCGGTATTAACGACTTTTGCGTGTGCTTTTTTTCCTGCCATTTGCAGGTGCCAGTCTACCACTGGGACGCTGTGGCCGTAGGAGCTGAGCACCTGGCTTGCATATCTCTCCGGTCCGAAGGCCTGACCACCTCTGTAGGCAGGTGCGCCTGGGTCTACTAAGGGTTTTGCGTTGCCGATTGCAACTTCGAAGACCCCTATGTCGTTATGATTATGACTTGCGCCGTTGTCTCCACCTTTGATGGATACACCGATTTTTGCGGTGGCTTTTTTATCGGGGCCGGGCCTAGCGATAAGTAATTGTCCTTGTGGGTACCAGTCTCTATACGGGTCAAACTGATATTCTATATACTGTGGTGTAGGTGTTTGAATGCCATGAGGGAAGGCCCAGACAAAATTTAAAGGTTTATTGGGTTCTGCAGCTTGAGGGCCAAGCGGTTTTTGGCACTGTTTAAGTCCAAGGCTATATTTTCTGCTTATATAATTTTGCATGCCTTGTTTAGGTGTTGGATTCTGGCGACAATCTGCTATGAATGGGTAAACACCGGGTAGAATTTCGGTTCTGTTGCCAAACATTGCAACTTTGGCTACTTTTTCGTCCGCAAGCCAATCGATTTTGCCATCTGTGGCCTGATATACAATATCCGAGAGCTTCACGAAATGGCCAAAGCCGTAGTTCCAATATCCCGGCCCTTCCTGGCAATAACCATCGTCAAAGAAACCATCAAGAAAATAGTGAATTGAGCCTTCGGCGGCCCCGAGAAAAAAGGCTCTTTCGTATTTTGATTCAAGAACACTCATAGCAGCGAGTACAACTTTTGACCAACACACAGCATTCCAGTTGTTTTGGCGCCATATCCAGAACATTCCACCGTGATAATTTCCCGGCGCATGTTTTCTTACGGGATCGAAGATTCTTCTTTTTAATTCCTGCTGGATAAGCTGTCGTGTTCGTTCGGGGAGTTTTTCACCAAGCCAGTAGTATGTAGATGATAATAACGCAGCGTTCTCACAAGCTTTGAGATCGACGGTGATTTCCTGTCCGGTGCGATTACTTGCCCCATGATCATGTATTCTGGGTACCCATGTGTATTTAGAACATATTTTTTCTATCGTTTGCTGTATTTTTGGAATGAAGCGTCCTTTATTTTCGACGCATTCAGCGTAAACAAGAATTTCGAGTTGGGCGGTCCCAGAAGAACCCTGGGGAACTTTTTCTGCTTTTTCGATAATACCTGCAAATGCTGGGCTTTGGGCGATTTGCTCCCAAGTCTGGCGGTCATTTATTGTTGGGCCAATGCCTTTGGGTTTATCAGGCAGCATGGTAACAAGTTGTTCAAGTCTTTCCTGGCTTGCGGTAACGTCAAGCGGGCCTGGCGGCACATCTGCGTGTCTGGTATAGCCCCTTTCGGCGGGGATGATATAATTGGAGCCAATCGCTGAAACAGTTGTTAGAAGCATGATGAGGGCAATAAAAATATTGGTTTTCATCTTATTTTTCTCCAAGTGTTTTTTTGAAGATGAGAGTTAGATCGTGATTCTAAATACCGGGATTTTGTAGAGGATTTTAAAATGACCCTATAAGTATTTGCTCCAAATCTTTTCCGGTATTTTCGACCAAAAGCTGATTCATGAATTCTTCAGCGGCCGAGAATCTCCGGGCGGCAATTTCCCTTACGGATTCAAAGTGAAAACTTTCCTTCAGGCGTGCCTGCCAATAGTGGTAATCTATTTTTTTCTTCCAGCTTTGAAGTGCATCCGAGACACTTCTGCCTTGGGTGACGTATCGTCGAAATTCATTAAAAACGCCGATGGTGCCCAAATCGTCGAGATTTCGAGCGTCAGAAAGTATCATTGCTTCGGTCATATTTGTAAGTCTGTTTCCGGATTCGATTATAATCTTGTTTATTTTGTCAATTTTTTGTTCTGTCAATATATCTGTAAGTTTGTCAGTAACTGCCTGGGCCGAGAAATTACGAAGGTCAATAGTATTAATATCAACAAGAACTGCTGGGATAGAGGTGTTTTTCGCATCGGGATAATAGGCAAAGCTAGCATCTGTAAAATACGCTGCGGCCATCAGGCAGAATCGGTCTATCGATAAATTTTTATCCATAATTTCCGGAAGTTGACATATGTGCTCAATGTTTCGAACCAGCCTTTGTGCACGATCCCAAAGGGTTTTATCGGTGGCTCCGGCAATTGTTTGGGCTGTTAAGGCCTGCTGGGCAACCTGTTTGATGTTATCAATCTCAGACATTATTGCTTCCTTAATTCGGTGTCATAATTTTATCTCAGGATAGGCCCTATAAGTCAAGTTTTTTTAGCTTTAGTGCCTCCAGGCCCAAAAGGTGTGGGCAGATGGATTTTAACAATAATTTGTTAAAATCACAAAATTTGCAGCAGCAGAAAACTAAGTCGCATATCGTTAATTCCTTCCGATATTACCGCCTTGTGTAGGCAAAGCGCAAAAAAGACGAGGCCTGCTCAAAAAATTAAGATTTTTGGCAAAAACTTTCATCAAAACTTTTGCCAATATCCGATATTTTGTTATAGTAACGATGGCGCTTTTGGGGGTAGCGAAAGCGTTAATGCTAAGTCAGGGAATAGACAATGACAAATCAGCCAAGGACGGCAAAGGTATTGGTGGCTCTGGTAGCGTCGATGACTGTTGGGGCATTAGTGCTTATGGCATTGGACGATCGTCCTCTGTCGGCAGGTGCATTTAGCTTAGCAAGTTATTCCCGTCTTAATTCGATCGATCAAATTGTCGAAAGTCGTGCAGTTGCAAAAGCCAGCCGATGGGACCGCATTGAAATATATTACAGCAGAACCAAAGGTGGTAATCTTGAACAGATTGCCGCTCTCAACGGGCATACCAGTTCTGAAGATGTAAATTTTCACTTTCTTATTTGTAACGGCCTTGGCGGCAGCGATGGTTTTGTGAGTGCCAGCGAAAAATGGCAAAGGCAATGGTCATGTCTGCCTGGTCGTAACTGGTATGGAAGTGGACAAACAATCCGAATCTGTATTGTTGGGGACGGTGTCGCCACGGACAGCCAGATTAAAAGGTTGGGGACGCTTGCAGAATCACTTTGTCGGCGATTTAATATCAGCAAAGGTGATGTTATCTATCCTGGGAACTGGGAATTGTAAGAGAACCGCCAGGGAAACGCGATTACTTAGAGCTTCTACCAAAATGCCTTTGCATTCAAGCGACAATTCATTTTGTTAGAGACTCTTAACTTCCAAATCAAATGGCGAGATATTTTCGCCGTGTTTATCCAGTGCTGTTTTTAGTTTGAGTCGATGGTTTTCAAAGACATCGAAAACAATCTTTGGGGTATCTGTGATTTGAGTTTTATAGATTTGGTCAATTCGATCTATCTTAGCTAATAATTTTGGCACCCGAATTGTAAATTGCTGAACATAATCCTGCTGGGAATATTCGGCATTAAGAGATTGCCTGAATAATTTGGCCAAATCTTCGTATTTTGGTATTAAGCCGGTGGGAGTCTCAATCGCATCGACATCTCCGTTGACACGAAGCTCTGCCCATAGAATCCATACCTGTTTATCGGCCATGCTATTGAGGTATTTGCCATCTGAGTCTCTAAGGAAATAATTAACGGAGAAAACCAGAGGCGGTTTTTCTATTCCATTGACAAAATCGAGATTGTTTTGGATATATTGACCAAGTGGAATTGAGAGGAAATCAAGATTCGACATAAGGTTAAATGTCCTGACGCCCTCTTTTCCGAGTGTTGCAGCGGTGGTTTCTGATTCCAGGGAAGCACCTTTAGCGATAATGCCTTCGGTCCAATTGAAGGCTTGTTCGACGGGCACACATGTATCGCTGTCTCTTCCTCCATAAATTATGCCCCCTACCAGAACTCCCTCGGGTGCGTCAATCAAAGGGTCGCGGTTTTCAAGAGTAGAAATGCTGATTGTGTAACGAGCATTTTTGTGTGAAGGCGAAATTTCGTTTCCATCGTCGTCTTTTTTGTCTTTGTGCCATTTTCCCGAATAGTTGGTTCCTTCGGCGGGCAATTCTTTGCCCATTCCAAGCCAGTGCGGGGTTAGGTCGTCGGTTATTAAAACATTACCAAAAATCACTTCTCCCGGAGTTTTCAAAGACTCGTAAATAACAGGGTCATCGGCTGAGTTGACGTCTCGAATAATTCCAAATATTCCACGTTCTACATTTACACAGCGTATGAGGCCGTCTATTTTTCGAAGATAAGTGATATCATCGCCAATGATGGTTTGGCCTGGCAACATGGCAGTTGAAGTTTTGCCGCAGGCAGATGGGAATGCTCCGGCAAAGTATGTGACCCGGTTGTCAGGGCCGTGTGCACCCATCACAAACATATGTTCTGCTAACCATCCCTGGCGTGAAGCTTTTTGAATCGCTAATCGCAGGGCAAGTTTCTTTAAGCCTACGGTGTTGCCGGCGTACTGGGTGTTTACCGAATAAACCAGGTTTTCTTCGAGATCAATGTAAACACGTCGCTTATCGATATTTTTCGAGACGTTGTTCTCCAGTTCGCCTGCTATGTGAATAAATCTGAAAAAATCTTCTGAATCGCTGACTGACTTAAACTGTTCATAGCCTGGGCGGTAAAGAATAAACTCGCTGTGAGCGACATAGGCTGAGTCGGTTATTTGAACACAAGAAATTGAAAATTCCGAATTGGTAGGGCCGAGACAGAAAAAACATATCAACATCTGCTTGCCAGTCATTGAGCCTGCCAACAACGAACGAATTTCTTCTGTGCCGGCATCCTTATCTACAGAATTCAACCTTTTGCCCAAGTCAACACCCTTTGGCAAAAGATATTTTGTGTTTTTCTTATCTCTGGCCTGATCGTGGTAGCCATCGAAGTGATATGTATGGCCAGTGGTAGCTAATTGTGTTTCTTCGCCATTTTTCTTGGCCAATTCACGCATGTACTCAATATCAGCGGGCGAATCCGTACATACAAAAACTGAATCGGGCTTTGTAAGCTCAACTGCATCAGCAACGAATCTGTGCATCTTTGCATTTTTAATGGCGTTAAGCTTGTTGAGATTTTCTGTGTCCAGTTTTTCTGTCAATATCTGAGTGCTTTTTTCCATAATTTTCTTTTCCAAAAAATTTCTCTTATAAAAAATCCGCATGAGTCTAGTCAGGTATCGTGCTTAAGTCAAATCGTTTTTTGGGTTTATTCTGCAGACTTAAGTTTAATTTACGATATTATTTTACCTATTTCAAGACAAAACCGGCTTCTTGGTATTGTGACATACGAAACAAAATTTGTGACAAAATTTTAGTGTCATGTTGGCAGGACACAGGCATCTGGCTGCAATTTTGCCAGATAAGAGCAATTTTTAATAAGGCCCATAAGCCGAGTTCTCGTAAATGGTTACGATTAGACTTAAACATCAAATCGGCCTTGGCACAGAATTTGCTTCTTTTCAAGAAGATTATTATCGTATCGTGAGAAAATTATGACTCTAAATAGCATAAATGTATTAGTTAGCCAGCGTAATTGGGCATGGCCCGAGGCGGTAAGAAGCATATTCAGGCCACGTGGAATAAATTCATTGTTGGCTGAAAACACAAACGATGTTTTAAGCATTATCCGACGAAGGCATATCCACACGGCAATTGTAGATATGTCTTCTGACAGTCTGAATGGGTTGAGCACGATAAGGATTATTCGAGGGCATTACCCATCATTGCCATGTATTTTGCTATCAAATGCGGCTGAGAAAGATGTGCTAAGTAAAGCGCTGCAGCTTGATGTTTTCAGTGTGATTGCCAAACCGGTTAATATGAATTTGCTGCAGGAGCAATTAAACAAGATTTTTTTAAAAAAATATGGCAGCAGTGTATTTTCCTGATATGAGTTTTGATTTTTAAGTTCTGATCTGTTTAAAAAAGTAGTATTGTAATATTAGAATATTTTTGGTTTTTGAAAGGAGTACAGAAAAAATGAAGATTCGACCATTGGCAGACAGAGTTCTTGTTCGGCGTCTTGAAGCAGAAACCCAGACGACTGGCGGAATTGTATTACCCGAAAGCGCAAAAGAAAAACCCCAAAGGGGAACTGTTATAAGTGTTGGAGAGGGTAAATTGCTGAAGGACGGCACTCGCGGCAAGGTGCAGGTTAAAAAAGGTGACGTTGTGTTGTTTACCAGTTATGCCGGCAGCGAAATAAAAGTCGATGGTAAGGATTATCTTGTCATGGATGAATCAGATATTATGGCGGTAGTTGAAAAGTAGAAGTTTTTGTGGAAAATAATTAGGAGAAGAAAATGGCAGCTAAAAAGATAGCTTTTGATACTGAAGCCCGTTCTTCGATTCGTGAAGGTGTCAATAAACTTGCAAATGCGGTAAAGATCACCCTTGGGCCTTGCGGCAGAAATGTTATTTTGGAAAAATCTTTTGGTTCTCCGACCGTGACTAAAGACGGCGTGAGCGTTGCCAAGGAAATTGAACTTGAGGACTCTTACGAAAACATAGGTGCTCAGCTGGTAAAGGAAGTTGCTTCAAAGACTTCTAATGTTGCCGGTGATGGTACGACGACCGCTACTATTCTTGCTGAGAGCATCTTTGAAGAAGGACTGAAGAATATTACAGCTGGTGCCAATGCTATGCAAGTTAAGCGAGGTATTGATAAGGCCGTTGAGGCTATTGTTGAAGCACTTAAGAAAATGAGTATTGGCGTAGACTCCAGTAAACAAATTGAACAGGTGGCTACTTGTTCAGCTAATCAAGATACAGAAATTGGCAAGACGATGGCTACTGCGATGGATAAAGTCGGTAAAGACGGCGTTATCACGGTGGAAGAAGGTCAATCACTTGAAACAACGGTTGAGTTGGTTGAAGGTATGCAATTCGATAAGGGTTATTTGAGTCCGCATTTTGTGAATAATGTTGAGAATATGACCGTCGCACTTGATAAGCCTTATATTCTGATATATGAGAAGAAAATCAGTGCAATAAAATCGATTGTTCCAATTCTTGAAAAAGCAGCCAAACAGGGAAGGCCACTGCTTATCATCGCTGAAGATGTTGAGGGTGAAGCTCTTGCAACTCTGGTAGTAAATAAACTTCGCGGAGTGCTGCAGGTTGCGGCAGTAAAGGCACCCGGTTTTGGTGATAGACGAAAGGCCATGCTTCAGGATCTGGCGATTTTGACAGGCGGCGAGGGGATTTTTGAGGATTTGGGAATCCAGCTTGAAAGTCTTGAGCTTTCACAATTGGGGCAGGCCAAACGTATTACAATCGATAAAGAAAATACGACCATAGTTGAAGGTGCCGGTGAAACCGAAGCCATCAAAGGCAGGATTAATCAAATCAAAACTGAAATCGATAATTCGACAAGTGATTATGATATAGAAAAGCTTCAGGAGCGTTTGGCAAAGCTGAGCGGAGGAGTAGCTCAGATTAATGTCGGTGCGGCAACAGAGGCGGAAATGAAGGAAAAAAAAGCACGTGTTGAAGATGCACTTCACGCGTGCAGGGCTGCTGTGGAAGAGGGGATTCTGCCTGGCGGCGGAATTTCCACATTAAGAGTTTTGCCAGTTCTTGATAAGCTCAAAGTCGATGGTGATGAGCAAATAGGAGTTGATATAGTGCGAAGGGCTGTTATTGCTCCGGTTAAGCAAATAGCAAAAAATGCCGGGTTAGACGGCTCGATCATTGCACAAAAAGTTTTGGAAAGCAGTGAGCAGAATTTTGGTTTTGACGCAGCAAGGAAAGAATACGGTGACATGATCAAGTTCGGCGTAATCGTTCCTACAAAGGTTGAGAGAATAGCGCTTCAGAATGGTGCTTCAATAGCATCATTGCTTTTGACAACTGATGCTATCGTCAGTGAGATACCCGAAAAGAAGGAGGCTGCGATGCCTCCTGGCGGCGGGATGTATTAATCCGAGGAAACTAACGGGCTCCAAAAAGGAGCCCGTTTTTTCTTTTAGGAGATGATAAATGTTTTTTAGACATTATACAGATGCGGTATCAAATATGACCAAAGGTCTGGCTAAGGGAATTTTTACGGTTGGGCTGCTGTTGATGGGATTTGGTGCTTTGATACTTTTGTTTCCAGAGTTTTTCGCCATGCTGGTGGGTATAATATTTATTGCAGCTGGGATCGGGTTTTCTATCACAGCGATAAAAATAATCTGGAAAAACAGGACTTTGCGACATTACCAATCAGATGATTATAGAAAAAACGTTCAAATTCACTTTGAAGAGCACTGTGATTGAATAAGTTCAATAGATAATTCATCTCCTCTCAGATTCAAGTTTTTTTTATAAAACTCCCCCCTTTCACCTGATTTTGTTTGTATAAATATACTTCCCAAACAATAAAGCAGGCAGGCGCAATTAGATAATAATCTTATTGCGCTTTAAGTCTGTCGTCCTGAAGATCCTGGGCTGCGAGGTTTAATAAAGGTGGCAGCGGTCAGGGTCATATATATCGCAGCAATACCGACAAGGATGTAAATAAGACGCGACAAAGGCGACATTTCACCAAATATGGCCTCTACCAAATCAAAGTCAAAAATGCCTACGAGTCCCCAGTTTAGAGCACCAATAAGTACCAAAACCAGCGCAATCCAACCAATCGCGTTCATCTTAAACATTATTTTACGCCCCCTTTCATTTATAAGGACACCTTATCACCCTTTTTTTGGCGCAATCAATCCTTTATGGATTAGGCTAGGGCAATTACCTAAAACTCCCTTCTATATAAAACATAAATCAAAAATGGGCGAAGGCAAGCGGAAAGCGAGCAAAAATCGAGAGTAAATATGTGGTGTTGGTTGGCGGTTGACATGATGTTAATATTAGCTTAAAGTTAAAAGAACAGAATATTTATTGAAAAACAAGACAGAATTGGAGCAATAACATGGACCCATCAATTTTCAAGGCATATGACATCCGAGGACTTTATCCAGATCAGCTTGATGAGGAGGCTGCCTGGAAAATAGGGCATGCAACAGCTCAGTTTTTGCGGTCTTTGCTTCGTGGATATGAGCGTGGACAGGCGAATTCACAGTCTTTGTGCGTTGGACGGGATATGCGAATACACAGCGATTCGCTTGCGAAGGCTCTTATCGAGGGCATGAACACTGCAGGGGCTAATGTGATTGATATTGGAGTGATTGATACGCCACAAATATATTTTGCAATTAATCATCTCGGAACCTGCGGTGGTGTGCAGGTAACGGCCTCGCATAATCCTGCTCAATATAATGGATTTAAGATATCTGGCATGCAGGCAAGGCCTATTGGTAAGGATACTGGCCTTAAAGAAATAAAACATATCGCTACGGCTTTGCTTCACACTAAGGGGACAATTAATGGCAGTGTGGAAAAATACGATTTGGTCGCTGATTACAAGCAGCATGTGTTGAAGTTTTTAAATACTAATATCAAACCTTTGAAGATTGTAATTGACGCCTCAAATGGAATGGCGGGGAAGATGGTGCCAGTAATTTTTGGGGATTTGCCGGTAGAAATAATCGATTTGAATTTTAGTCATGATGGAACTTTCAAGCATGATCCCAATCCGCTGGTTGAAGAGAATTTATCGGAGTTGAAATCGACTGTGATTAAAAAGAAGGCAGATGTGGGGGTTTGCTTTGATGGTGATGCCGACAGATTGATAATGGTTGATGAAGATGGAAACACAATTGGTTGTGATCTGCTTACCGGCCTGATGGTTCCTTACTTTTTAGAAAGAAAGCCTAAGTCTGCAATAGTTTATGACTTGCGAAGTAGTTTGGTAGTAAAAGAAGAAATCGAAAAGCATGGCGGTACACCAAGACGTGAGCGTGTTGGGCATGCGTATATGAAGAAGACGCTACGAGATGCTCACGCAGTATTTGGCGGTGAACTTTCCGGTCATTTTTATTATCAGGACAATTTCTACGCCGACTCCGGGATGATCACTTTGGTGCATATGCTGAATATTTTAAGCTCTGCCAACAAACCGTTAAGTAAGCTTATAAAGCCGATACAAAGATATTATTCGAGTGGTGAGATAAACTTTGAGGTTGAGGATAAAGAAGCTGCAATGAAGGTATTGAAGCGACAGTATGCCGATGGCAAGTATGATGATCTGGATGGGATAACTATTCAGTTCAAGGACTGGTGGTTTAATTGCCGGCCGAGCAATACTGAGCCTTTATTGCGGCTGAATATCGAAGCTAAGAGTTCTAAAATGCTGAAGGCAAGGCTTGAGGAAATTAAAGCTGTGTTAGGTGAGCCGGTAGTACATTAGAGGCTCTTAACCTTACAGCACAACAGGTGCCTTAAGGTACGTAAATATTCACAGCACCACGGCTGCTGGCACTTATGGCTTCCAACGGAGGTTTTCAAAGTGTTCGGTTCTGATAAATTCGACATGTAAATCGCCGAAGACAATATTTGAGCCTTTGTTTTTGTGATTTTCGGAAGTGAGCAGTTCCGGCCCTCCTGTCGGATTTTTAGTCAAATTGCACTCAAAGAGCAGCACAATGTCAGCGGGAATATCTTCAAATTTCGTGCTCTGAAGATTCTTATTGATGGCATAACTGCTGAGATTTTTGTCCTGTGTTTCAACCGCACTGCAAATAAATTGCTTTGGCCACAATTCTTCTAATAAAATCTCACGCCATTTTTCTAATGTTGGGAGTTGGCCATTGTAGTCTTGAGAATACGAGGATATTACCTTTCCTAAGCCTGACATGTTAGCGGCACAAACCATTAAGTAGCTTTGCGGGTAGGCGCTTCCTAAAGCAGGCATAATTACAGCACTAACTAAAGCAAACAAGGTGCCAAGAACAGCCAGACCAAATCCCTTAGGTTTTGATTTAAAAAAATTGATAACAACGAGGCCCATAATGCCGGAAAAAAACGCTATTACTGAAAATAACATTGCGGATAACAATAAAGATGGTCCAATCAGTTTTGCTGCCCTGTTTAGACCAAGAGATTCATACCAAATATACATGCAATAAGAGCCAATTCCAGCAAGGATTAATCCGATGAGTCCACTGTAAAATGACGTTTTTGCCAGACGGCTTGTATGCGGCTTTTCAATAACATCAGGGTTTTGTCTTTCATTTTGCATGAGATTATTTTACTGCACAGAAGTTAAGCACACAAGCACAAATCGTCTCTATCGAATCAATCGCGCAAGTGGTTTATCGTAAATACAGAAAAAAACAAAAAATTTTTATTCACTGTTAATTCGAAATTTATGTTCCCTGAAGATATTTTTGTTCAGTTAAATTTCGAATCAAACGCGCAAGTTTGTGCAATGGTGTAGGGATGTATTAAGTAAGCTACTTCAAAGAAAACAAAATCAAATACTGGTTGTAATTGGTGAGTAACTATGGGATTTGACTTTCAAATTTTTAATGATAATCAACTGCAAGAATCGTTTGTAGAATGGCTGGTCGATGAACATTCCATCGATATTTCAAATCACTTCAGCAAATTATGGGATTACTACCATAATACAATGCAAGAAATAGTTGGTATTAGTGGTGTTGACAGCAAACTCAACGAGTCGAGCAGAAATTACAGGCAAAGCCAAGAGCGTGGTTTGCCAGCCAGGATAACCGGAATCGTTCATACTGGGATGTATGGCGGGAAAGCGGTAAGCGACATTCAGCGTAAAGAGGTCGTGATAGAAAATGATATTAGCTGGCGTATAAATGCGATGGTTGATTTTTTATTTGGCAAGGGTGTTCGTCTTGTCAGTAAGTCGCCGGATAGCCAAAAACGCACAGAAATTGAATCTATTCTAAAGGCTGTGTTTTCAGCTAACGGCGCAATCAGTTTTTTCCAGGATATGGCAGTTCTCGGTGGTGTCTATGGCTTCGTCGATTGCGTCATCAGGCCCAGCAAAACACTTCTGACCAAAGCCCATGACAGGCAAACAACTACAGATGCCTCCAATTTCACGCCTTCTGGCCTGCCCTCCTTTGATAAAGCACTCGAACTCGCTTCAGCAATCAGATTGGAGCTTATTGAAGCACCGAGAGCAATGCCTATCCTGGATGAAAATGATTATCGAAATATAACATATTATGTTCAGCATTTTTGCCAGCAAAAAAATTCGGTAAAAGGCGGGGAAAGTTTTATTTCAAGGCTGATTGGCAGCAGAGCCGCAAATACCAAAAAGAGAGAGACGTTAACAGTTACAGAAATCATTGGGGCTGACGCATGGCAAAAATACGAGAACAAAGAACTTGTAGCTGAGGGGATAAATCCATTTGGCATGGTGCCGGTTGTACATATACAGAATATTGCCCAGCCATATTATTATGAAGGTTTAAGTGATGTTGAGCCTTTGATACCGCTGCAAGACGAACTTAATATCCGACTAAGCGATAGAGCAAACAGAATCACGTTCCAGTCTTTCAAGATGTACCTTGCAAAAGGCATTGAAGGATTTGAAGACAAACCCGTAGCTCCTGGCAGGATGTGGTGCACTGATAATCCAGATGCAAGCATTGAACAATTTGGTGGTGATTTAGCAACTCCAAGCGAAGATCTTCATATGGCCGAAATCAGGGAAGCTATGGATAAGACCAGCGGGGTTCCGCCAGTAGTTGCGGGTGTTTTGAAAAACAAGCTTGGCAACTTGACAAGTGCGGTTGCTTTGAAGATGACAATGATGGGGATGCTTGCAAAAACAGACCGGAAAAAATTTGTATATGGGCAAGGTCTGAAAAGAATTGCCGAAATGATTCTTTATATGCTTGATTATGCAGGGGTTTATGCATCGGAACAAACGGACAGAAACATTGATGTGCTTTTCCCCGACCCCTTGCCTGAAAATGTACTGGAGAAACTTAAAGAAGCTCAGATCAAGAAAGATTTGGGTGTTTCAAAGGAGCAGTTGCTCAGAGAACTGGGTTACGAAACTACGATTTAAGGGAATTTGTATGAGTGAAACTGACTTTGAAGCGTCAGTACCATCAGAAGATGAAGCGGTACAGGAACCAAAGCTTGTGCCGGTATCCGAATCTATCCGTTATCGTAAACGGGCCCAAAATGCAGAAAAACAACTGGCAATATTGGAGCATGATTTGGAAAAGAAAAAAACCGAAAATCAGCAGTTAGCCGAAAATTTAGACCAAGCAGAGAATGAGCAAAAATTGATGACAAGATTGGCTTCGGCAGGCGTTATTGATCTGGACGCCGCAGTCCTAATAGCTAAAGCTAAGATGGAGAAAGAGGAAACGGCGGACGTAAGCTCAGTTATTGAGAAACTGAGGGAAGAAAAAGGATACTTGTTTTTTCCTTCCGGTAATGAGCTTGTACCGACATTAACAGCTGGGGCCAAAGAAAGAATGCCAAGCGGCAAAAACGTTCTGGAAAGGGCAGCAAGAAAAGCGGCTAAGACAGGTCTTAGGGCTGATTTACAAGAGTATCTTAAACTACGAAGAAATATTATTTAATTAAAAAGCCAAATTGCAAATCCCGTTTTTGAGAGATTTGCATGAGACTGGCTTATAAGCAGGAAGGAAAAAACAAATGGCTTTTACAGGAAAAGCAACTTATTCAGCAGGTACAACCTTACCAGAGCTGGCGGAAGACGTATCGGATTTAATCGGGATAGTTTCGCCTTATGAAGTTCCATTACTGGACGCTCTTGGTGATCCATTAAGAGAAGCGAGCAGTAGCCATCACGAGTGGCTTGAAGATGACCTTTTACCTAATAAGGATGCCGTTGACGACAGCACCTTTACCGATCCGGCTACGGATACTGATTTTGTAGTCGATAACGGTGATAGATTCCAGGCAGGAGACCAAATTCAAATAGAAGGGTCTGAGGAATTGATGCTCGTAACCAGCATAAGCACAAATACGCTGACGGTGGTTCGAGGTTATGCTGGTACGACGGCGGAGGATTTAGTTGATAATAAAGTGATCAACATACTTGGCAATGCCGCCCTTGAAGGAGCTGACAAGCCAAGTGCAAGATTTACTAATCGCAGCAGACGCAGCAACTATACGCAGATATTTACATCGACAGTAGAAGTGAGCGGAACCGATATGGCTGCAAGTCAGTTGGGTCTGGCAGACGAGTTAGATTATCAGAAACAGGAAAGGCTGCGGGAGTTGATTAGGGATCTGGAGAATACTGTTGTTAATGGTGGTCAGCCAGCGAGCAATCCCGAGGGTAGTGGTTCAGTAAGAAGGTCGATGAATGGTATCATTCAGCACCTTTCGACAAATGTTTTGCATGATAATGATACTGGTCATCCCTCAGATGATAACCTCGATGAAGCATCGATTAATTATCTACTCAGGCAAATTTGGGAGAACAGCAACGGTAATGTTGATCTGATATTGGTTAATGGATTTCAGAAACGCAAGATCAACGCCTTTACCTCCAGCAGCAGAAGCTATGGGGCCAACGATACTACATTCACCGATATGATCAACGTCTACGAGAGTGATTTTGGTGTTTGCAGGATTGTTACATCAAGGTGGATGCCTCAAGATGCGGTTCTCTTGTTAGATTCATCTCGCATTAATGTAGTGCCTTTGGCTGGACGAAGCTTTCATTTTAAGCCATTGGCGAGCAGTGGTGACTATGAATGCGGTGAATTAATCGGAGAATACACATTAGAGCTTAAGAACGAGGCTGCACACGGCCTTATTCGTGACTTGAGCACGAGCTAAAATCAAAAGGTCCTCGCGTAATTTCGCGTTCGGACCGGTTTGCACGACTTATTTCGTGCAAACCTTAGCAGCAACGGTGGAGTTGCTGCTAAGGTTTATGCGAACAGTTAATTAAGGAAAATCAACAATGTCAACTTTTTCAAATGATGCTGATATGTTACGGTTTGAAGGGATCCTGTTCGGTGAGTTGCATTTGCCGTGGCAAGTTCTTGTGTCGGGAACAGGCGGTCAATTGAGTGGAACTATCTTTACTAAGAGCGGCGAGGACTTTGTGTCTGCTCAAGTTTCGGCTGGCGGAGTAATACATCTGCAAAGTGATGATGGCCAACTTGATGGTGCATATGAAATTGTATCTGTTGATTCAGCAACGCAGTTGACTGTATCTGTTTTAAGAGCAGATGATGAAGGTGACGCTATCGCTCCTCCGGCAGCTACTGATATCACTTATCGGATAAGCACTTTTGAATCTCAGGCAACAGAAGTGCTGTTTCAACTTACGCAATATTTTGGTATCCAGCCTGGTGTTCCAGACAGTGATTTTGAGCCTGACGACATCCTGGATGCGAGCGTTTTGAAACAAGCTTCTGTTTTTGCGGTTTTGGCAGGTATTTATGCGATGTTGGCCAGCAGAACTGATGAGGATAAAAGCTACTGGAAAAAAAGTCATTACTATCAAAAGCTTTTCGAAAAAGCAAGAGAGCGATGTCGAGTATCGTTAGATGCCGGTTCCGATGGTGTGGTTGATCGAACAAATTTTGGCTCAAGCCTAAAGTTGGCCCGGGATTAAGATAAGAGATAACACAATGCAAACAAAACTGGATAACGAAATTGTGTTTGATGATTCTGAGTTGCAGATTCATGTTGGCAGCTGGAAACGTGATTGCATCGAAAGAACCGCAGGAGGAGTTGATGGGGTACTTAGTATTGACCTCGGATTGCGTGACAGAACAATAACTCAAAAAGGAACACTTCGGGCAGCCAGTAATGAAGCTATGAACAGAAAAATTGACTCAATCACCGCTATGATAGATGGTGCTTCGCATTCGCTCACAACCAAAAATGGTGAGCAGTTCGATAACGTCAGGATGGACCAATTTGAAATTCTTTCCATGCGTCTCGATGGCAGCGGTGTATGCTGTGAATACAAGGCAAGTTATACGCAACTGGGGGCCAATTAAGTGAATCTTGTTAATGACGGGATACAAAATGTTAAGGTATTGGCATTGCCAGTTGGGATTGGAGCAGATGGGAGTGTAATCTGTCAGCCTCGATGTGTCTTGGTCAGGTGGCAGTCAAGCTGGGACGACAAGTTTTATCAAGTTTATATTAATGGTCATTATGCCGGTTCAACCGTAGATACAGAAGAACGAGAAATGCTAATCCAATTTCCTTCTTCCTGGCAAAGAGCAGTAAAAATCGAAGTATTCGCTGTCGAGCCTTCTGTGGCAACCATGGATTTAAGCGGGGCATTAGAAACATCGAATTACAAATCTGGACGAGTAAAAATCAGTTGTTTAAGAGCCAACAACTTATCGTATGGAGCAACGATCCAATATTATTCAAATAATGGTGACGGAAATATTGACTATGATACGGCCTTGTTAGGACAGCCACGGAGAATTTGGTCAGCATGGCAAGACAAAGGTGGATTTGGCATGAGTAAATTCGGCAATAGCGACTTTGGCTACGATGGTTCGGCTGCGATTGGTTTTGGGAGAGGGCTTTTTGGCAATGGAGAATTTGGTTTTGATGTGGATGACTTCAATTGGATAAGCGAAGAATTGGAGACTGGAAAATACAAATTCGGTATGAAAGTCAAAGATGTTTTTGGTAATGCTGCAGAAGATACCATTGAAACAGATGAAATAGTATTGATTTGCGACGCGAAGCCAGCAGAGAAGCTGGAGATTGGCTCATATGACAAAATCGAAAATGATCTCGTCTTAAGTATAACTTAGTTTGTCCAATTACAAGATGTCTTTTGAATCAAGTAAATTAATATGTTCAAAGCAAATATAAAGCTTTTAATGGGAGATTGTAATGGCTGAAGTATATCCACCTGACAATGAGATATTAAATATAACAACCGATGACGAAACTGGTGTTGAATACATTCCAACCGGCACTGCACCTTATTATTTACAATTTCGCAAATTACTCTATCGTTTGCTTTTGGCAACTAGTCGAGCAAACGATTTGCGTGTTTTTGACGAAGGCGACTTAGATGTCGGTGTGAAAACAGGTAAATACTGGCTTGGAACACAACTAATTAGTTGTGTTGGTTCAACCGGCAATACATTAGCTGATGATAAAGCTAATATTTATATCTATCTGAACTCATCTGGAAGTCTTGTTATTAATGAATATAGTAGTTTTCCCGACATGGCTACCGTCGCACACGTGCGGTTGGCAATAGTTACAACTTCCGGAGGAGATATCACTTCCATAACTGATTCCAGAGATCATCATAATATTTATCTGCCTTTTAGTGCAGGTGGTGTTAAGAAAATTATTGAAGCGCATATTTCGGATGATCCGCTCACGACTTCAGAATCAGGAAGCGTTCACAGTAATCTCGGCGCAACAGGTACCGTAACGCTCACACTTCCCGCTTCTGCTTCAGAAGGAACAGTATTCAGTTTTGCTGTTCAGGCAGCACAGGAACTACGAGTTGATCCTGGCACGGCAACAATTAGAGACGATAGCGGTCAAACTAGTGATAAGTATAAATCAGCAGATGCTATTGGCGAATGTCTCACGATTATAGCCGATTCAAATGGCGATTGGACTACTATAGCTAAGAATGGCACTTGGACGGAGGAGGCTTAATGTCAAGTCGGAGAATGCAATATGGGTCTTGAAAAAGAATGTTATTGGTTTGTGGCAAGGACAGGGGCGGCAAACGTCGGTGGTGGGTGTACAAAAACCGCGTGGGATGCTGACCCTGATCTTGATAGCTGGATGGGTGCAAATGGTGAAGCTTTAGTTTCAGAGAATAGTGGACTATCCAGTGTTGAAACTGATCCTGCTTATTTTACTGTCACCAAAGTTGGTGCTTTTGTTAACGTGCCAGTGGGAGCTATTGCTCTCGCGGTAGGTGCTGCTGGTAGTCAGTATTTTGAGATTAAAGCAAATCCAGATAATGACTCAGTTGAAGTTTGGGGAAATTGGTCCGACGAAGAAATAGGCCCACCGACCGAAATTTATATTGGGGGTGCTTTTGTTGATCTGCCTACTGCAGCAACCAAAGCTTATGTGGTTAATATTGATCAAAAAATTTACTGTAATAAAGGGGATGCAGCTCAGACCGCAGATATTCTAATAGCAGCTGGTGGGACGTCAGGAGCTATGCTAACAATCGAAAGTTTCACAACTGCTCCAGGGGACAAAGGAATAACTACTTTTGATTCGAGTGCGGTTGGCAATGTACATGGTATAGTTTTGCGTGACATTGGCTGGATAAAGCTTACTGGTTTTCGTGTAATATCCGCCGGACAAACTGCTGGTAAATATGGTATTTACTGTTATCGCACAACTGGCACGATGGACAATATCTGGATCGATAACTGTGAGGCGGAAGGTTTTGATTATGGTTTTGAAGCTATATCCTGGAGCGTTAGAAATCTGCTTTATACTAAATTGTAAATCACACGGCAATAACTATGGTTTCTATGGCACAGGGGCGTATGGACAAATAGATAGATGTCAGGCTTATAATAATGATGATTATGGTATGCGTGTGAAAATCACAAGTGTTACCAATTCAATTATCTATGGCAATGGGACGGGTATTCATAGCGATAATTACGGGCTTCAAGTACTTAACTGCACGGTTTATAACAACACTACTTATGGCGTTCGGGCTTATGGTTCTGGTGGAATCATTTATATTCATAACAGCATTGTCACTTCGAACGGTACGAATAATCTTCGCTCAGAATCAACCTCTACGATTATGGGCGATTACAATTGCACTTACGATGGCTCGAACAGCGGCTATATAGCTGGTGCAAACGACATCACCGAAGACCCGGATTTTGTCGATGCCGGCAATGCCGACTTCCGGCCTCGCAACTCTGCAGTGCTTCGAGGTGGTAGACCGGATTTAGCGGGCAATCCCACACAGATGGGAGCGATCCTGCAAGAATATCAATTTCAAACTCCCGGCAGAATCCGGGTGGGTAACCAGGGCAGATTAGCAGTATTTAGATAGGAGTTTTAAATAATGGCAAACACAGCGATCGAGATAACCTTTTTTGTATCGAATGATGGCGTGCCGCTGACTGGTGCTGCGGCTGAGATGGACTTTGAAAGTTTAAAGACTCTGGCCGGTACCGACAAAAGCGGTTCGGCACCATCGGTCAGCGAGATCGGTGGAGGCTGGTATAAATTCGGTGTCGCTTACGGGACGGCTCCCTTTGATGCGGGCGATCTTGTCGGTGTGATCGACGCTGATAAGGATGGCAATAATTCACTTTCAAACGCAGAGCGGTATATTCCGGTCGATATTCGCCTGGACTTTTACGGTCTGATGCGGCTGGTCAATAAGATGAGCCAGGACAAAACTACAAACGACCTTGCGATTAAGGACGCAAGCGGCAATACGATCCTCGAACTTGATTTTACCGATGGTGAAAGCTCGCTGGACAGAGACCCAGCGGTTGCTTCGTAATATGGAAGATAAATTTTTCGACAGTTTATATGAGGGTGACTCGACCAACGGATTCAAGCTCGGCATGGGCCTGACCGGTGGCGATTTCTGGCCTCGGGTATCCGGATGTCAAAACCTCTACCGCGGCCAAAGTATTGAATCAGTTGATTTCAATAATATTTTGGCGGTTGCTGATATTTCGGCCAACTCTGTGTCCATTCCAAGTTATCTTGAACATGAATCTAATGAAGTTTACTTTTACATTATTAGACGAGTGAATATCTGTGGGAATGAAGAGCACAGCTTAAATGCATCCGTCAAGGCGGTCTTTGATAGCGAAGGCGACCTCGTTGAGCCAGCACCTAATAGAATCTGTTGTGTAAAAGCTGAACAGATTGAGACTGATATTATCCGCCTTGTTTGGCTTTATTGCTCAATCGAACAAGAAAATATCGTAAGTCATTTCAATATTTATTGGAATGATGGCTCTGGAGAGATTGATTATGAAAATCCTGTTGGAGTTATCGATTACATTGGCCCGCGTTTTTACACATACGCAAGTGAACAACTTGATGGTAACAAATATAAGTTTTGTATTAGAGCAGAAGCGAAAGGTGAAGCCGAGTATCCATGTTTGGACCAGGTAGATATTTACCTAAACACTACAAAACCTGATGCGGCCGAAATTCTTCAATCTCAACAAGTATAGAAAATCACACAAAGGATAATAATGTCTGAGAATAACAGGATAGATGTTTTTCAGCCTGAGCAGAAGCAAATGGCGATTCCGGCAGCAACAACTTCTGTGCTGTTGGAAGGGCAATTATGTCCTTATCTAAATACGATCGAGATCATAAGAGCACCTTACCCTGAATTTAACCATGCTAAGTTGGTTTACAATCCTGTTTCATACAGTGGTACCGACCTGCCGGCAATTGAAGATATTGAAGCAGTATTTGCAATGGGCAAAAAAATCAGCGTCCAACAGGTTTACAACAGCGGTATTGGTGAAACGGAGCCAAGGGCTTATTCTGTTTTCGATGGACAAATAGAAGGCATAAATACTCAAACAGGCCCTAAAACCAACACCATCGAGATTATAGCAAAAGATATCTCTGCCAAACTTAGGCGAATCACGGTTTATGGCAGATGTGTGCCGGCAAGTAATAACCAGACATTATTTCTGGAAGGGATGGATGTAGTTTTCAACAAAGACGGCAAAGCCAATGCTGCGATAGAAGCAATTAACAATGAAGGCAAAACATACAATGTTTTTTCGGCTGACTTATCAAATTCTAAATTTTGGAGTTATGCCGAAATTATTCTTTATTTGCTTAGTGAATATCTCCCAGCTGGTGAAATGGGACTGCCGGCCTTAGAACAACTGGAGACATTGACAAACTACGAGCCTGCCCGAGACATGGATGTCACAGGCTTGGATTTAGTGGAAGCCTTGAGACGATGTTGTGACCATGTCGGATTGCAATTTAAGTTTGTTTCGCGACATAACACAAACGGCCCTCGGCAGGCGATTGTATTTTATCGTGCTGGGCAGGGTAGAGTCGTTGAGCAAAATCATCAGCGTAATGGCGAACAATTAAATATATCGAAAACGAATGTCGAAAAAGTGACAAGTAAAAAGAACTTCTGGCCTGTAACACATAAATATATCGGTCAGGGAGATTTTAAAATTTATGAAGCCACATTTGATTTAGTCAAGGCCTGGGACCCGAACTTGGAAGACTCAGACTATGATAAGTTTTCACCTCAAACTAATGAAAATTTTCACGCGGTACGGGATGTATATCGAAAATGGTGCTTGAACGAAGGCGGCGATTATAGCTCGAGCCCATATAATCAAGGCCAGTCTTTTGACTTCTCACAAATCTTTAGCAATGGCAACTTCATCTATCGTAGAAGGCGATTCTGGCCGGCTTTGACCTCTGATAATACCAGCTCTTCAATGGGATATCATCTGCAGGTTTCCTACAATGATGGACAGCAGTGGTGGCAATATCCCTTTGCATTTAACAATCTACTGGATGAATGCGGAACATGGCTTAGCGGTAAGCAGCTTGATGTAGATACCTGGGTTGCCGCCCAAAAAGGAGTCTTGAAGTTTAGGGTTACTGCCTCGGTTATATCTGATGAAAGACTCAGCCACACCTTTGCAGACGGACCTATTAACTCCGTTATTGATGTAGTCGATCACGTGGTCACATTACCACGACAGTTTAAATATCGACAAGTTTCACACAAGAGCATCTTCTATAAATCCACAGACGAAAACATAGGCCCGGCTAATGAGGCCAATGACAGCAAAGCTCTGGCTGGCTTTATTCGTGAACTCGCACAGAATTCCTCCGCAATTATTGAAAAAATTGATATGCAGACTCCAATCGTAGCTTTTGACTATTATCCTGGCGATAAAGTTGTCAGCAGCTCCGAAAGTAAAGACTGGCTTGGATGCAAAACTGATGGACGAAGCATTTACTGGATAGAACGTGTAAAAATGGATTTCGCACAGCAATGCACTAATTTGAAAATTTTGCGCAAACGAACTTAAATAACTATGGCAGATATAAAACCAGCCCCGGATGTTCAGCAAGTTCTACAACGGCTTTCACAAGAAATCTGGCAGCAAAATCAAGAAGCATATACCGTTAGTTCGTCCAGCGGCGAAAACGTTATATGGGTAATCAAAGTTATCAGCCATTATGATTATAATGTCTATAATGTTATCAAAGTAATTGTTGGCGTTGTTGGGGCAGGGCCGACGGAAACAGGTATCCAGATTAAAGCAACTAACGTAGCAGAATCGTTCCTTCAGCAAGGACAGCTTTCTTCAGGCACATATGCTGTAATGTTTCGAATAGGAGACAAAAACATCTTTTACGCAGTGGTATAAAATGACTGAATCAAATTCTAATACAATGCGTTGGCAGTTAAATCGGAAGATCAATTTGACGGTGTTCGTACAGTTAATCTTTTTGGCAACTTTGATTGTGGGAACATGGGTAAATCTTCAACGGCAGTTGTGTATAGTACAACACGACATTGGCCTTTTGATTCAGGCGCAGGAAAAATCTCAGAAAAAACTCGAAGAAGTTACCGAGAAAACTATCAGCCATGAATACCGTTTAAGGTCGGTAGAGAAATGTATCTCCAAAACCAACACAGCTTCTTCGTCCTTTTAGCTGGAAAAAATTTTATGGAGATTTATATGAAAAAAAAATGTTTTATGATTCTATTACTAAGCGTGTTCATCTTCTTAATAGCTGGTTGTGAAAGTTTGCGGTTTGCTCCAAGTCAGGCGCAAAAGGAAAACGCCTGGCTGCACAGCAGAACAACTCAGTTGGCTGCGGACCTGGCACAAACCGAAAACACCTCCGAAAAACTCAAAGGCCTTACTCGTCTCAGTGCAACGCAGAGCCTTGCTTTTACCGGCTACTATGGCATGCCTAAACAACCACCCACCGCTAACACAGCCAACGAAATACTTGCTCAGTCAAGTTGGCTCCTTGCCGAAAAGGCTACTTCCGATGCAGCCCAACGGCCTGACACATGGGAATTAGCAGATAGTGTGATTGAACTCGGCATAGGAATCGCTGCTTTGTTCGGCGGCGTTTACGGCACCAGGGCTGTCAGTTTATTAAAGCAGGCAAAAGATAAATCCAAAGCTTTGCACGAAATCATCGTAGGCAATGAGCTCTTCAAGCGCCAACACACTGAAGCCGCCTCAGCCTTCAAATCAGCCCATCAAAACCAATCACCCCAAACCCGCCAATTAGTTGCTCAAATGAAAATGTGATTCTCAAATTTAATTATTAGATTCAACCCCAACTCTTTCGATTTCAATTAGTCATTTGCCACGTGCAGACAAGCCAAATTTTTTGAGTGGTGGCTTTAGAGTTGACAAAAGAGGCGGGTAAGCCTAAATAATATTGATGAACACCGAAGAGCGTAGAAATATATTGGTTACTTGCGGGCCTGGGTTGAAAGATTATCTTATCGCGGAAATTGAAGCGTTGGGCTTTGAGATAGTCAGCAGTCACATCGGAAGCGTTGTTACTCGCGGATCATTTATCGATTGTATGAAATTGAATTACTGTCTGCGAACAGCCTTTAGTGTGCTTTATCTTTTGCGTGAATTTCGGTGCGGCAGTCCAGAGGCTTTGTATAAACAAATCAGTATGGTTCCATGGGAGAATATAATCTCGCCCCAAGAGCATTTTTGTGTTCTGTCGAAAGTTGATACCTATACGATCAATCATAGTACGTATCCGAGTATGAAGGTTAAGGATGCGATCGTTGACCGTATCCAGAGAAAAATGGGCGATAGGCCTGATAGCGGCAGCAGCAGAACTGGGGTGGTAGTGAATCTTTTCTGGAAGAAGGATAAGGCATGGGTATATCTTAATACTTCAGGCCTGAAGCTTTCTGATCGTAACTATCGTAAGATGCCGCATAAGGCGCCGTTGCGAGAATCGTTGGCAGCAGGGGTCATTATGGCGACAGAGTATGATGGGTCACAGGATATTGTGCTTCCGATGTGCGGCAGCGGGACGCTCGCAATCGAAGCGGCTTTGATCGCGATGAATAAGCCGGCGGGGAGTTTGCGCAGTAATTTTGGTTTTAAGCATGTGAAGGTTTTTGATAAGCAGGTATGGGGGGAGATACGAAATACTATTCGCAAAACTATACGCAAAGATGGATTGCAAAAAAGAATTATTGCAACGGATATAGATGAACAGGCAATTGAGGCCGCTAAGCAGAATGCGAAAACCGCAGGCGTGGAGCAGTTGATAGAATTTGATGTGTGCGACTTCGCTGATACCGAGGTACCGGAAGGCGATGGAATTGTGGTAATAAATCCAGAATATGGTTTGCGGCTGGGAAAACTTGATCAATTGGAAAAAGATTACAAGCGGATCGGTGACTTTTATAAAAATAAATGTGCGGGCTATACGGGTTATTTATTGTGCGGTAATAAGCAGTTGTCTGTGAAAATTGGACTGAAGGCGTCACGACGGATGGTGTTTTATAATGGTACAATAGAATGCCGTTTGTTGAAGTATGAACTGTACCAGGGGAAAAAGGCTTAGTGAAATATCTTGAATATTTCCGAATAAATGAACATTTGACCCTCGAATTCCATTATTTTTCTAACCCCAACTTAATTTGCGTCTTTTATATTTTGGCGTTGCTTATTCCGGGCAGAGTGGATAATGTAACAGTGGACAGTAGATATTGACAGCCTGGAGTTCAGGCAAGGATTTTTTTAGAGAAGGGATAAAGATAATGAATATTTATGTAGGTAACTTGATATTTGATGTCAGCGAAGATGATTTAAGAGAGGCTTTTGAAGAATTCGGCGAAATCACAGAGGTCCGTCTGATAATGGATAAATACAGCGGCAAGTCGAAGGGTTTTGGCTTTATCGAAATGCCTTCTAAAGAGGAAGCGGAAAAAGCCATCGAAGAAATGAATGGCAAGGAGTTCAAAGGTCGTGCTATGAATGTCAACGAGGCAAAGCCTAAGGTTGACCGTGGGGGCAGAGGTGGTGGCGGAAGACGAGGCGGCTTTGGTGGCGGAGGCGGCGGAAGACGAGGGGGTTCCGGTAACAGTCGTGGCGGAGGCAGAGATCGATATTAGCAGCTATTGCCGCCGAAAGCATTCTGGCCAAACACTACTCGAATTTCCCTGACAAGGTGTGATGTCGCTATGCTCCACATTATTATTTCTTTAATCCCAACTCGTTAGTATTTAGTACTAAATACATCTGCGGATTAAATCGGCGTTTAGATAAAGGGAAATAAAATGTCTTTCTATACAGCTATTAATTGCATGGACGGCAGAGTGCAACTGCCGGTGATAAATTATCTTCAGAACAGATTCAACGTAGATCATATCGATTCTGTCACAGAGCCCGGGCCTGTACTATACCTGGCAGAAAAAACAGATTCACAGCAAACAAAATCTATTTTGCAACGAACCGACATTTCCATAAACAAGCACAAATCTACAGGTATAGCGGTCATTGCCCATCACGATTGCGCGGGCAATCCCGTTGACAATAACACCCAGATCGGCCAACTTACAACAGCTGTTAATTTTCTGGCAAGTCATTATCCAAATGTAGAGGTAATCGGGCTATGGGTCGATGCGAATTGGTTGGTAACAGAGATCAGGAGTGCACCAGAAGACCGGATTCAAAGCTCTTCGGCTATATCTTTGCCAAGTGCACAACAGCAGCAAAAACTAAATACTATATACTAAACACTATTCACTGTATCTATCTCTCGGTTATTATTTTGGCATATATCCGAACTTCTGCCCTCCGACCGAGGCTTCGTACATCAGGCCTGATTCACCCATCGTAAAAACAGCAACACCATCGGTATATTTTGCATTGGCCGAGACACCGGACTTGAGCGCCACCGCCGAAGCCTGTGCTGTAAAGGCAAAATTGCCGGATTTGAACTGCTCCAGTGCGTCTCTGGTTTCAAAAAAGATAAACTCTGTATACGCCTGCCCTCCCAAAGCCAGACCTATGCTGGCCTGCTTGAGGTCGCAGTAGCCAACCAACTTCCTGCCTTCATACAATTCGCCTTTGCCATACGCTCCGCCGATGCCTATCGCACCCTTACCGACGGTTGGGAACACCGCGAAACCGGCAGCCTCCTTAAAAAATTTCTTCAACCCCGCATCTTCCTCTTTGGCGCTCTCGATAGCCGTTAAGGCTTTGTTGCTCAGTTCCGCTTTCCCGCCATCTGTCTTCGGAGCGGTGGCACAACCAGCCAGGAAAAGTAAATTAACAGCAACGAACGTAAATACGAACACTGTCGTTTTCATAAGAAACCCTTTCTTTCTAAAAAATCAGAACTCACCAGACACCTGTCTCTTATACTCATCGTAAATTTTATATTTTAGCCAATTTGCAATTATAGGAATTTGCGACAAATTCGCAAGAATTTCATTATTTCTAACAACAAGGCCTCTAAAATAAAAGCTTTCACATTCAGCCGAAAAAAAGTATGATAATAAGGGTATTGGAATGTTGTGTAAGGATGATAAATGGCAAAAAGTATTAATACGGGCAATTCAGCCGGCAAATTAACGCTTCTGATTTTAACCTGCTTCTTCCTTTCCGGCCTTACCAGCTTAATATATGAAATGCTATGGATCAGGATGATTGTTAAAATCATCGGCGGAGCACCATTTGCAGTAAGCATCATATTGACTATTTTTATGGCTGGCCTGGGGCTGGGAAGCTATATCGCCTCTCGAACCATAGACAGGGTTACTGAACCGAAAAAGCTGGTAAAAATCTATGGAATGCTGGAATTGGCAATAGGCGCCTATGCGTTAATAATTCCAGTTTTGCTCAAAGCTTTATTGCCTTTTCAGGCCATCCTTTACAATCAGCTTTATGGTCATTTTTTGCTATACAATTTCCTCACCTTCCTTGCCTGTTCCGTACTGTTGTGCATCCCCACTATCTGCATGGGAGCCACGCTGCCAATCTTATGCCGATTTTATGTTACCAGGCTGTCTCACCTCGGCACGCATGCAGGCCGGCTGTATGGACTAAACACAATCGGTGCCGCTGTAGGATCTCTGCTGTGTGGCTTTTGGCTGATAAGCCTCTTAGGTGTAACAGGAACTTTGATTTTTGCTGTAATTATCAATGCCGCCATTGGCCTGGTATGTATTCTGGCCAGCCATAAAAAACTAACGTCACAGAACGATGCTAAACAAACTCCACAGACAGAGACTCCCAAAGCCGAGTCTTCCAAGTATCCAAAAACGTTACACGCTGCGCTGATTATCTTTGCAATGTCCGGCTTTTGTGCCATGGCTTACGAAGTAATTTGGACCAAATTATTGGGACTTATCGTAGGCCCTACCACATATTCATTTACCATAGTCCTGGTAACATTCATCCTCGGCCTGGCTTTGGGCAGCATGTTTTTCGGCTGGCTCGGTGACAAAATCAAAAATACATTGTCTCTGCTGTTATCAACTCAGATTATTGCAGCTTTACTTGTATTGCTAATCAGCCAGCTGCTTGGAAACAGCCAACTGTTTTTTGCCAAATTGATTTTCACCTTTAAAGACAATTTCGCATTACTAAATATATCAAAAGCCGTGATTCTTTTTGCTTTCATGATAACGCCGACACTCTGCCTCGGTGCAACATTCCCACTGGTTGGAAAAATCTACACCCAATCCATCTCCAGGGTTGGAAAATCGATAGGATTTGCCTATTCCATAAATACGATCGGCGCCGTCTTAGGGGCCTTTTGCGCCGGTTTCATCATCATACCAACGCTTGGAAAAGAAAACGGACTAAGCCTTGTCGTCAGCTTACAACTTCTAACCGCACTGATTATTGCAGTGTTCGTTCTTAATAAAAACAAAGGCACCCTCAAGCTGGCGTATTTCTTGATACCAACTCTGACAGGAATACTGCTCTGCCTATATCTTCCTACATGGAACCGTCACTTGCTTTCAGAAGGCAAGTATCTACGCTTCCATAAGATTAGGTCTGGGATAGAAAACACCACATGGTTAAATGCCTTTTTAAAAGGACCAGGAATCCTGGCAAAGTTAGAACGAGGCGAGCTCGTATATTATGGCGATGGTATCGGCGGTTTCACCACTGTGACAAGATACCCCAATGCACTGGGAGGCTATTACTTTTCAATGGCTAATAGTGGCAAACCTGAAGCCTCCTCACATTCGGACATGAAAACACAAACACTTTTAGCTCATTTCCCTATGCTCTTTCATCAAAACCCTAAAAATATCATGGTGCTGGGACTGGCAAGTGGAGTAACCGCTGGCGAGGTATTGCACTACCCCATCGAAAAACTCGATGTTCTCGACATCAGCCAGCAGGTTGTCCAGGCTAGCGACTTTTTCCTACCATGGAATAATAACGTACTTTCCAATCCCAAAACAAACCTGATTATTCAGGACGGACGAGCGCACCTGCAACTCACCAAACAAAAATATGACGTGATTATCTCCGAACCATCTAACCCCTGGATGGCCGGACTGGCTACGCTGTTCACACAAGACTTCTTCGAACTGGCAAAAAACAGTCTCAATCAAGATGGAATATTTGTCCAGTGGCTTCACTCCTATCAGATGGATTGGGATACTTTTGCGCTTATTGGACGAACATTTGCTCAGGTCTTCCCAAACAGTCTTTTAACTTCAACTGAGATTTCAAAACTTGGACATGATTATCTGCTTGTGGGATTTAAGGGCAGCAAGGGACTTGTTTTGGATAATGCAAAACAAAATTTACGCTATGCTAAGCAATCAAAAAACATGGCCCTCTCAACTCCAGAACTGCTGTACCTATTTATTAAATCCGAAGACCTTGAACTACTCTTTGGGCATGGGCCCTTCAATACAGACGGTAACCCTCGACTCGAATTTACAGCGCCAAAACTGATGTATAAACACGACCCAATAATCTTTGAAAATATTCAAAAAAGAAAAGGGCTTAGTACCAAAACCAAAAATATAATCAAAGAAGTTACAACAAATATCGATTCACAAATCGATTTTGCCGAATATGCCTTTTCGGTCAATAAACCATTCCCTAATATGGTTGACCTCTCAAAAGCCACACTTCTCCAAAAAGAGCGATTCTTTGAACTTGTGGAAAATTATTGTGCAAGAGCTGCTATCGATTTCACCATCTTTAGCGATGACAAACTTAAACAACGACTCTACTCGATCCAAATAGAAACCTTGGAACGCAACATAGACCTTGTGCCTGATAAAGCACTTTCATATTTTTGTTTGGCAGGCCTTTATTATGTAAATAATATGCCAGATAAAGCTATTGTCAATTATTCAAAATCATTGCAAATTAATCCTGATAATACAGATGCTCGCGTCAATCTTGCTGCCGCACTTTATGTACAAGGCAGGCTTGATGAGGCTATTGACCACTATACTAAATCACTTAAAACCTACTCAGAACACGATTTGAAAGTACACAAAAATTTAGCAGCTATCTTCGCTAAGCAAAATAAGCCTTATAAAGCGATCAGACATTTCCAAAAAGCTCTCGAAATCCAACCTGATGATCCGATCATACACAATAACCTCGGTGCTGCACTTGCTCTAAGTGGCAGGCTCGATGAAGCTATCGAACATTTTGCCAAAGCCGTACAGATTAAGCCGGATTTTGAAAAAGCTCGATATAATCTCAGATATATTCTTGGTCAACGAGGCAAATCTGACAAAAATCCCTCCCACCCATCACAATAAATGTGATTAAAGTTACACGAACAAGAACTAGCCTTCTTTGATTTGAGAAGTCAGCTCAGCAAGTTGCGAACGTGTTGTGGCGTCAGAGCTTTCCAGTTGGCTGATTTTTGAACAGGCATGCATAACCGTCGTATGATCCCGGCCTCCAAGATGGCCGCCTATTTCTTCCAGGCTGTGATTCGTCAACTGCCTCGCCAGATACATGCAGATCTGACGTGGCAAGGCGATGCTCTGGCTTCTTTTTTTGCTTTGTAAATCTGCCAGCCGAACATTGAAGTAGCTCGTGACCGCTTCGGCAATCTGGCTTATAGAGATTTGTTTCTCCGCTAAAGCGATCTGATGCCCAAGAGCCTGCTGGGCTAGTTCAAGTGTAATATCTTCACCGGTTGACTTGGCTACCGCATAAACCGTTGTCAAAGCACCTTCCAATTCACGGATATTAGATTGAACTTTGCGGGCAATATATTCGGCAATATCTTCGGAAATATCCAAGCCGCGAAGGTGAGCTTTTTTCTGAACAATTGCAACCCTCGTTTCATAACTCGGTGGGTCTATTCTCGCCACCAATCCCCATTTAAACCTGCTTATAAGACGCTCTTCAAGAGAAGGAATTTCCCCGGGAGCACAATCGGCACTTAAAATAATTTGCTTACGATTGTCATATAGAGCATTAAATGTGTGAAAAAATTCCTCCTGACTCTGTTCGCGTTCACGAAGAAATTGAACATCATCGATCACTAAAATATCAACGCTGCGAAACTGGCTCTGAAACTCCGAAAGATTACCATTTTCTATCGCGTTGATAAACTTGTTGACAAATTCCTCGCAACTCAAAAAATGAATTGAGGCGTTCTTGAATTTCTGGTGGGCTTCATGGCAAATCGCATGAAGCAAATGTGTTTTGCCCAACCCAACAGTCCCATACAAAAATAGTGGATTGTAGGTGTTGCCCGGAGAGTTGCTTACAGCAACACAACTGGCCTGGGCAAGGCGGTTACCGGGACCAACTACAAAACTTTCAAACTTATAATCGGGATGAAGCTTAACTGACGAGACAAACCGTTGCGAACTAAAAGGCTGAGAAAAAACATGATTGACACTGAATTTCACACTAACAAGATAGCCCGTTATTTGCTGAGAGGCCTGCGTAAAACTGTCTCTGCAAGTATCTTCCAAAAACTGCTTCGTTGCCTGGTCGGGACAACCTATCTCAAGCAAGCCATGATCAAACCGCAAAAGAACCAACTGATCAAACCAATTTCTTGCATTTACCGGATCGAGATTTTTTACCCGCTCAAGTATATCATCGAAAACACTTACTACATCCTGCGTTGCCAAATCATCTTCCTTAAAATATGTTATACTATAATACGAAAATAAAAACTCTGTCCCGAAAACGTCCCTGCTTAGAAATTAACTCACAAGAATGTGAATGAATTGCGCCATCCTGAATACCTTCCATGGCAGGATGACTTCCCAAAATCTAACTTCACTTCCGCTGTTTGTCAAAGAAAAATATCCATCAAAATAACTAAAATCTCGTTGAGCTACATAACAACCGAAAAATTAAAATCTTATCTCCGCTGTTTTTTCTGTCAATCTTTTTAAACTTTGGTAAAATCTACCGAACAGAAGCTATAATTGCAAAATATGGTTCAGTAACAACCAATCATTATTGGGTCTTGTGGAATTTTCAATAAGAAAAACTTAAGCATTTTTCACGAGCAAAATATGGGAATTTTTACCAAAACTCTGGGCTACTTTAAAGACCGACTCGGCAAAACACGAAGCAAAATCAGCTCTTCGCTCTCATCGGTTTTGACCTTGGGAAGAAATATCGACGATGAGCTACTGACCCAGCTTGAAGAAACATTAATCAGCGATGACATCGGCGTGGAAACAACAGACAAACTCGTCAACGACCTTACCCATGCCTATCGCCAGCGGCAAATCGTAAAAAGCGACGACATAATTCCATTTCTAAAAGAACACATAAAAAGCTACTGGCCACACCGCGACAGACAACTTCACACTGCCCAACAAGGCCCGACAGTAATTCTAGTTGCAGGAGTAAACGGCTCCGGCAAAACTACAAGCATCGCCAAGCTCGCTTATATTCTCAGCCAAAACAAAAAAAAAGTTATCGTCGCCGCTTGCGACACCTTCAGAGCCGCAGCGGTTGAACAGCTAACCATCTGGGCAGAACGCATTGGCGTGCAAATCGTAAAACACAAATCAGGCGCAGACCCCGCAGCAGTAGCCTTTGACGCCTGCCAGGCGGCCCTGGCAAGAAACGTCGATTTTCTAATACTCGATACCGCCGGAAGGCTCCACACACAACAGCATCTAATGAGAGAACTTACAAAAATTCGAGATGTCACTACCAAACAAATCCCAACAGCCCCGCACGAAGTACTGCTCGTGCTCGATGCCACCACCGGCCAAAACGCGATCGTGCAGGCAAAAATGTTCACGAAAGCAATCGACGTCACAGGAATCTTTTTAGCAAAGCTCGACGGAACCGCAAAGGGAGGAATAGTGATCGCGATCAAAGATCAACTCGACATCCCCGTAAAATTCGTCGGCCTGGGCGAAAAACCGGAAGACATCGCAGAATTCGAACCAGATACATTCGTAGAAGCCCTGTTCGACTAAAACAGGCTTACACCTTAGGATAATTTCCCAAATAACACGTCTTAGGCAGCCCGCCAGTCAGCGGCAAGGCATATTTAACAAAATCATCTGTAATATTATTTCCTTCAGCGTTAATAAACTCGTCCGGCAGCGACTTGGTCTTCTCCGCAACGTTCTTCAGTTCAGTCCGAAACAGTTCAACTGCATAACTTGCCCCTTCGCCAACCCGCTTGATCGCAACTGAACCCTCCTGCCCCTGCATCGCCAGCTTCACCGCTTCCCTGCCGCACCTGCGAGCTTCATCGGCATCAACAGCTGATTGCAACCCGGCAAAACTCCTCTGTATATAACCAAACGTATCAGCGCGAACGCGCTTCACTCCCAGCTTACCCCTTATCTGCCCTGCCAAAAAATCTGCCAAAACCCCCGTACCCGACAACTGAATATTGCCGTGCGAATCACTTTCTTTAAACGTAGCCACCTTCTCCGCCCACGTCCGCCCGTCCTCTGCACACATCCCTTCACTAACCGCCACAACACATCGGCCAAGCTCGCTGTAAACCGTTTCAATATCTGCCAAAAACTTCTCCATCGAAACCGGTCTTTCCGGCACATACACTAAATGCGGCCCATCGTCATCCCTTTGCCTGCCAAGAACAGATGCCGCCGTCAAAAAACCGGCATGCCGACCCATGATCACATCAACCTTGATCCCCGGCAACGCACGGTTGTCCATGTCATCGCCCATCAACGCACAGGCAACAAACTTCGCAGCCGTTCCGAAACCAGGACAATGGTCGGTAACAAGCAAATCATTATCAACCGTCTTGGGAATATGAAATGTACGAAGCTCATAACCGATCTCAGCAGCCATGTTGTCAATGATATAACACGTATTCGCCGAATCATTGCCGCCAATATAGAAAAAGTATCTGATATCGCGCTTCTTAAAAACCTCAAGAATCCTCGCACAATACTCAGCATCAGGCTTGTCCCTGCTCGAACCCAAAGCCGCCGACGTACTCGCTGCCACTTCTTCGAGAACCTCGCTCGAAAATTTCTTCAAATCGATCAAATCATCTTTCACAATACCGCTGACCGCATGAACTCCGCCATAAAGATTCTCAATCTCCGAACACTTGCACGCCTGTTCGATGACACCGACCAACGAAGCATTAATAACGCCCGTCGGCCCGCCAGATTGACTCACTATTGCATTTGCCTTTGGTGCATTTGACATCTTAAAAATCCCTCTACTAAAATGATTGCTGTTTTTTCTCTACCAGTCACGCAATTATACTACACCGCTTTTAGCAGGCAAGAGCAAAGCTGCACAAAACTCAAATCGCCTTTAATAAAATAGCAATTGATTCGTATCACACCTCCACAGCACAGCCGGGCCCAAGAAAATAAAGCCATCTCCCAACAACTTCACCCCCCAATATGCACTCCGCCGCCTTGGCATACAAACCCACCTGCCGAGCATACTCTTTCCCCCGAACCTCAGCATGATCACTGCTTACGCTATCCGTCTTAAAGTCTATAACAACCAATCCCCCAGGCGTCTTGATCACCATATCAACCACGCCCTGAATTATCACCGTTTCGTCGCAACCTCGCCCCCTGCCATCTTCAACTACTTCACACGCGAGTACCGCAAACGTGAAAGGCCACTCACGCCAAACGGTATTGCTCCCATCCAAAACCATTCGCCCCAACTGGCTTTGAAAAAATCTTTCTATCGAACCCGCCTCAACATACTCAGCTACCGACTCACTTATCATCCCATCAGACACAAGCTCAGCCTTGGCCTTTTCTATCACTTTCTCATCAATCGCTTTCGATAAATCCAGCCGCTGCATGACAAGATGTGTCGCCGTCCCGATCTGCCTGCCGTCAACACCGCTTTTAGACTCCCCGCCTGCCAGGACAGCCTCAGGCCTTTTCGTTAATACGTCCTTCAAATCTGTCGTCGCAAACTCATCCGAACGATGCGTCAACTCGCTCACTGAAAACTTCGCCCTGCAATCCACAGAATCAGCAAAGCTGTACTTCCATTCTAATGAAGCCTTTATTTCAGACAAGAGTACCTTCGCCTCCTGTTTGCTCTTACTGTCTCTCTTCTGCAACTTATTTTGCTTATCGAATCTTAAATCCTCCGATAACGAATTCAATTCTTCCTCATCATAAAGCTTCAAAGCAAAAAGACCCTTATCGGCCAGACCCTCATCCAGCCCCGTCTCAAACGCCTTATGCAAAACAGCTTCTTCTGCCAGCCCCCCAAGAACCCAATCCAAATGACACTTACCCGAACGCAACTGCCAGTCCTGCATTACCCCACCTTCGCCGCCAATCTGGAACCTGCTTAAAACCTCCCTGCATTGCTTTCCAGATGCCGCTCCGCACAAAATAAGCCTCTCGCGGGCACGAGTCATCGCAACATAAAGAATACGCATTTCCTCCGCCAAAGCCGACGCTGTCTTCCGTTCAGCTATAACCTGATGAGCCAGCGAACTAAACCTTGCGTTCGATTCAGAATTTATTACTCCAAGTCCAAGCCCATCCTCAGTATCTACAAGACAATTATCCTTTCCTTCTGTTTTTCTAAACTTCGTCTCCAGCCCAGCCAAAAATACAACGCCAAATTCAAGCCCCTTACTCTTGTGCACACTCATTATCCGAACAGCATTGCCAGCCGAATTCTCCGGCTCAGCGATCGCCCAATCCTGCTCCTGCTCAAGAAGCTTTTCTATAAACTCCACAAACCTCGCCAGAGAAACCGTCTGCGAACTCGTTGCAAAACCTTCGAATTGAATCGCCCTTTCATGCAGCTTAAGAAGATTAGCTCGCCGGCCACGCCCATTTGCTAAAGCAGAAACAAAAGACAGATAATTTCGCCTGCGATATATCTGCCATATCAAATCCGCCAAACTGCCCCGCCGAGCCATCGTCCGCCACTTTTCGATCTGCGACAAAAACTCCGAAGCCTTCTCCCGCAATACTTTCTCAACCCCATCTTGAGAATATTTGCACAAACACTCATAAAAACTTCCCCTGCCTCCATCTTTTCTTTCCGCCTCACCAAAAACCCTTATCTTAGCAAGCTCGGTATCGCTCAATTTAAAAAATGGACTTCGAAGCACCGCAGCCAATTCAATATCACGTTGCGGATTATCCAGCACCTTCAAAAGCGAAACACAATCAGTAATTTCAGTCGTTTCAAAATAGCCAAAACTCACCCCGCTATTCACAGCAATACCCATAAGACGCAAAATCTCAGCGTACTCCCTCGCACGCTTTGCCGGCGAACGCATTAGTATCACAATATCTTTATAATCAACGTCGCGATAACAATCCTGCTGCTTATCATAGATCTCAAACTCCGCCCGACCGTCTTTGTCCCCCACCATTTCTTTTATCCGCCGACCGATCAACAGCGCCTGCCGCTGAGCGACACTCACAGAACCCAGACCGCCGTCGCCTGCCTCCTCTCCAGCATCATATTCGTCGAAATCTTCCTCAATATCTTCTACTTCTTTAGCCGAACCTTTCTCTGCTATATGTATCTCAACTACCGGCCCAACCTTGCTGAAAACTTCCTCGAGCTTTTTGTAATCAGCCCCTTCTCTTAACATCGCTCCTTCGTCATACTCGATCCACGCAACCGAAGGTGTCATTATCCGGCCAAAAACATTGTTAATAAAATCCAGAACTCCGCCACGCGAACGATAATTCTCATTCAAATCTACCCGAAGCGCCTGACCCGACGATTCAACCTCCTTTGATGCGCCCTCAAGCCTTTCTAAAAATATCCTCGGCTCAGCCTGACGAAAAGCGTATATGCTCTGCTTCACATCACCAACAACAAACATATTCCCGCCGCTGCTGAGCAGATCAAGTATCCTCTGCTGCACCGCGTTAATGTCCTGGTATTCATCAATAAAAATATATTTATACTTTTCGCAAAGCTTCCTGCCTGCATCCGACCGCTCTTTTGAACCAGGCTTACTCAACAGCTTCAGTGCCAAATGTTCCAGATCGGAAAAATCAAGGCAGTTAAGACCTCTCTTTACCTGCTCGTATCGCCTGTCAAATCTTTTTACAAGCTCAACAAGCATCTTCCTCTGCAACACCGACGCACCACCGACAACCTCAGCATATCTCGGATTTATGATCGCAAGATTCACAAACCCCTTAAAATCCTTCATCGCTTTCGTAGCAGGTGCCCTAATAAATTCAGCTGTTTCCTTGCTCATCTCCTTGGGCTTATTTTTAAACTTCGCCGCCTTAAAACCATCAATTCTTTCAAAGCAATCCGCCCACTTCTCCTGATTCACAAGCCCAATACATTCTTCGACTACTCCCAACCTTTCTCCTTTTATCTGCCCACTCCACGGACCATCAGGATAAAACCTCCTGCACAATCGCACAGAATATTCAAGCTGCGACTTACACTGCTGTAATTTATCCAGCAGGATCTGCTTTTGCTTCTTCGCCAGATCTGTCCCGAAAATCTCCCCAGCAACCAACACCCTTTCATACCAATCATCTTTACTGATTACACCATCCAGAAAATCACTTATTTCCACTACCCTTCCAAGAAAACCAAAACTGCTGCCGCCAACATCCCTCCTGCGCAAAAGCTGCTCAAGCCCGCTCGCTAATTCATCATCTTCCCAAACCTGCTCAACAATTTCTTCGAGTATCTCATATTTAACTAATCTCTGCTCGTCCGCATCCATTATTCCAAACGTCGGATCGATACCAAGCAGATAAAAATGCTCACTGATGATCCGCTTGCAAAAAGAATGTATCGTGCTGATATCAGCCCCGTCGAGCAGCAAAAGCTGCCTGAACAATCGGCCCTGGCCGGTCTTGTCAAATTCATCCTTCAGCTTTCCCGCTATGCGCCCGCGCATTTCATCAGCCGCCGCCTCGGTAAAAGTCAAAACAAGAATATTAGACACATCCGCCTGGCCATCCGCAACAATCTTCATACACCTTTGCGAAAGCACCTCGGTCTTACCCGTACCAGCCGATGCCGTAACCAGCACATCACGCCCAAGCGTATTGACCGCCAACTCCTGCTGCTTATTCAGTTTCATCTTTTTCTCAGCCATCATGCCCCGATATCTCTTCCAGAACACGCTTCTTATCCAAAGACCTGATTGAATTATAGCTATTTACCAACCAGTCAAATCGACACACGCACCTGTAATCACAAAAGCCGCACGGCGACTTCCCGCCCAACCTGTAAGGCCTAACATCGATCTTCCCAGCCACGATCTGTTCTGCTAATTCCACAATTTTCGACTCGACAAACCCCAGCAACCCCTCAAAATCCACCGGCCTTAGAGCACCGCTTCTGTCATAATCACCATACTGCCCATTCTTTTGTGAATAAAAGAAGTTGTAGAAATCATTCCACCCGCCGCACTCTCCCCCATCAAGCTGACTAAAGTACCCACCATCAAATATCCCATTGGCTCTTCGATTAAAGTTATCACCCATTTTTTCAATCTCACTCAGGCCAGCCGCTTCAGGACTAACCTCTATCGGAACACAAAATGCCCCCGCCAATTTCAACGGCCCCGCATCTCCAATCGTTTTTCTCCGCACCGCAAGCAAATAAACCGGAAGCTGCATATCAAGACCGTAATAAAACTTCGACCAGCTGATTTTCGCCGACCCCTTACTCTTTTTATAATCCATCACCACCACTACGTCGCCACCATCAACATTCAACACATCAACCCTGTCGATTTTCCCCTCAAGATATACCTTCCGCCCATTCGCCAGCAAAAATTCACACTCGCTTAAATTTTTATCCCCTTTACCAAAAAAAACCTCCGACTCTGCAGGCCTAAACGCTCCCGCACGAATCATCTTACCTACACTCAAAACAAATTCTTCCAGAACATCAACTGCTGAATCAATAATATACTTATTATGCGCCTTATGACGCATAAAGTTCGCAACAAACACCTCTTCCTCGCACGCCGCCATCACAACTTTACGCAACACTCCCTTAAGCACCTCATCATCCGCCTGCCCCCAATCCTTACCCGCCGACCTCAGCGATTTAAAAAATCTATCCAGAACAAGATGATAAAAAACTCCCAGATCCAAAGGCTCGAACTTAGACACATTCCGTTTTTTCAAACCAAGCGTATAACGAGCAAAATGCTTATAAGGACAAGCCGCAAACGTACTGAGCCGCGTAGCCGAAAAACTCATCCCCTCGCCCGGCAATCCCTTCACCGCTCCCGTTTCGAGCTTCGCCAGGTTCTGATAACCCGCTGCCGCCTTCACCACCTTAGCGGCATATTCATCTATATCTTCAAGACCGTCGAGCAAACCCTCAAACCGCCCCTGCCGCTCATCGCAAAGCAAATCAGCAAGCTCGAACCTGCTGTAAATTCCCTCACCATCGACCTGTTCATCACAGCAGTTGCCCGGCTGTAAATCGACAAACAGCGATTCGAGATTATCCAGAAAGTTCGACCTTACAACGGCACTTCCCGCTCCGTCGGTCAGCGGATAGGTAATATAAAGAAGCTCCGTCGGCCTCGTAAACGCGATATAAGCAAGGTACTGCCGCCCAACGAGCCTTAACCCCAGCCGATCCGAAAGCTCAAAATCCCCGTCCTGAACTATCGCCCTGTCCTCTTCGGTCAAAATTCCGTCCAGAGAAACCGGCGACGGAAACTGTTTCTGCGTAACACCGGCAAGGAACACAGCCTTTAAATTCGGGTGCCTGCTGCGCTCGATCGAACCGACAAGCACCTGGTCAATCGCCGGCGGTATCAGCTTCAGCGTCAATTGACAAAACGCGTTTGACAACACCGAAGCATACTGACTTACCGCCGCCCTGTCCTCTCCGAAAGCCTCGACAAACTCATCGAACAGCCCCACAAGTTTATCATAAAACTGAAGGTGCTCATCCTCGAGATCAAACCCACCTCCCTTTTCATCGACCCACTGCCTGAGCGTATCACACACATTAAGCGTCCCAAGAAACTCAAACACCGCGCGCGTAAACCCTCCGGGCGTTATCACCCCCTCTTCATCCTCAAAGAGCCTTTCCCGAAGTTCGACAAGCGGCCCAATCGTCTTTCGCCTGATTGAATCGATAACCTCCTGGTCAAATTCCTCCTGCCCTTTTTCACCAAACGCCCACGCCCTCTCGCTCACCCAGTCCCCCCCCCCAATCCCGTAGGCTATACAGTAATTCTCAAGCATATCCGCCTCGTACCTCGTTACCGGCGCAAGGTCGGTCTTGAGATAAGCAAAAATATCACTCGACCCAAACCCCTCGGTTACTGCGCTCAACGATGAGTTTATAAGCTCGACCACCGGATGACCCGCAAGCGGCTTTGCCCTGTCAATAAAAAACGCGATCCCGTAATCGGCAAACGTCGCCTCGATATAATGCTGATAAGCCGAAATATCCGAAACGATCACCGCTATATCGCCGAAGCGATACCCCTTGTCCCTCACAAGCCCGCATATCTGCCTTGCGATATGCACCACCTCGGCTCGCCCGTTAGGCGCCGCCGTTATTCGTACACCATCGCCGCTCTCAACCCTGCCCTGCTGATCATGCCCAAACAGGTTCGCCTCAATATGCCCCAGCTC
>SDBV01000949.1_pt1 | contig 42512 bp, 38 predicted proteins | sample 2277081 | NCBI WGS metagenome assembly SDBV01 (sample SAMN10402039, study PRJNA504765) | marine sediment metagenome | isolation source: marine sediment core GS10_PC15, 223 cmbsf | place: Arctic Ocean: Southern Knipovich Ridge | collected 2010
CTGGATCTCCTGGCTCTCAAGCACTCTGAGAAGCTTTGCCTGGGTCTGGAAGGACATGTCAGCGATCTCATCAAGGAAAAGCGTTCCATTGTGCGCAAGCTCGAACTTTCCCTTTTTCATCTCGAAGGCACCGGTAAATGAACCCTTCTCATGCCCGAAAAGTTCGCTCTCAATAAGTTCTTGTGGTATTGCCGCGCAATTGACCTCAATAAAAGGCCCGTTGGCCCGATTACTAAGCTCATGGACCAGATGCGCGACTATCTCTTTTCCGGTACCGGATTCTCCGGTAATCAGTATGCGTGATTTGCTCTTTGAGACCATCTCGACCTGTGAACGAATCTTCATGAGGCCCTGGCTTTCGCCTACAAGCTGCCATCTCTGGTGCAAGGTCTCGCGGAGCTTGCGGTTCTCTCTCAAGAGGCTACCCTTCTCAAGGGCGCGGCTTGCTGCAAGCACTATACGCTCAAGTGAAAGGGGTTTCTCAATAAAATCATATGCGCCCGCGGCAGTAGCCTTCACAGCGGTCTCGATGGTGCCATGCCCGGAGATCATCACAACGGCTGTATCCGGGGATTTGCTCTTCATCTTCTGAAGTGTCTCCAGGCCATCCATGCCAGGAAGCCAGACATCGAGGAAGACAAGCTCGGGCGTCTCATCCTCCAGAAACTCAAGGGCTGCCTCACCTGATTCAACCGCAACAACTCTATAACCCTCATCCGAGATTATCCCGGAGAGGCTTTCCCGTATCCCCTCCTCATCATCAACAACGAGTATAAGCTCATCGGCCATAGTCGAATCCTCCCCTTACACCGGCAAAAGCGGCAGGCTTATATTAAACACGCTTCCCTGTGGGTTATTGTCTCCAACGCTGATGGAGCCCCCATGCTCTGCAATTATACGTTCAGCTATCGCAAGGCCAAGCCCTGAGCCGTCCCGCTTGGTGGAAAAATACGGGGCAAAGAGCTTCTCCTTATCCGCGTCCGAAATCCCCGGACCAGTGTCTGCCACATCTATGTTCAACATGTTAGCATCCATGTCTGCGTTTATGGATATTGTGATCACACCCTTTTTATCAATCGCCTCAATTGCATTGTCCAGCAGATTTATGAAGACACGCTTTATCTGCTCAGAATCAATATACGCCTCAGGTAGTGAATCAGGAAGCTCCACAAGGATCTCCAGGCCATGAATATTTCCGTAAAGGTTTCTTATGCTCTTCATGATCGTACGCAGGTCCACTGCCCTGCGCTTGATCTCGGGCATGCGTCCAAGCTTCGAGAACTCGTTGACCAGAGACTTCAAACCCTGGACCTCCTCGATTATAGCGCGTGCCGAGCGCTCAAACACCTTATCGAAATCCTTGTCCTTCCTCTGCCATTTTCTTAGCATGCGCTCGGTGTTCAGCTGTATTGGGGTAAGAGGGTTCTTTATCTCATGGGCCATGCGCCGGGCGACCTCCTGCCATGCGATGGCACGCTGTGCTTTGATTATCTCGGTTATGTCATCCACTACAACAAGGAATCCAAGCATGCCTCCCCTTGGGCCCTTTATGGAGGAGATGGACACTCGGAGGTGAAGCATCTTCTTGTCAACATGGGCCCAGACCTCTTGTTCAACATTTTTGAACGCTCTGAGGTTCAGACTGTGCACCAATTTGTGCAGGTCCTCGCTCTTGATGTTATCAAGCATGCTCGTGTATGGCTTGCCGATCATGACATCAGCCTCCACTCCGAATATGCGGCAAGCGGAATCGTTGATAAGCAGCACCCGCCCACGGATATCAAGGGACACGACACCGCTCTGGATATTTCGCACAATATTGTTGAGGTTAGAGTATGCATGCTCAAGGGACTCTTTTCCATCACGGATCTCTTTTACCATCTTGTTGAATGATCGTATGAGCATGCCGATCTCATCCTGGCTCTGCGTAAGCACTTCCACATCGAGGTTTCCTGCTGCCACTTCCTCCGTGGCCTGGGCCAGTCTCTTTACAGGCTCTGTCATCCATGTTGCGATGCGTATTGCAACCCAGAGTGAGGAAAAAACAATTACAAGCGTGAAAAAAGCCAATAACATCAAGTAGTTAAGCTTAAGAGGCACGATATATGCCTCTAAGTGCAAGTAGTCCTCATATGCCTCGGAGATCTGTTCGATATCCCTTGTAACGCTAATGGGCAAGGTAGTGTCAACAACAATAACTCCTGTTATCCGGCCATTCTCCTCCAGTGGCAATGCAGCGCGGATCGTATCCACTCCCCCCGCATCGCTAATTACCTCGTCAGCCTCCTCACCCTTAAAGGCCGCCCTCACGGCGTAGGAGGCATCCTCGGGCAGTTCGGCAAGCACTTCGGCCCTGTAGCCAGGGGGCAAGTCCTTTCCCTTCCTTGCCATCTGTGCAACGGCCAGCACGCGGTTTCGCTCATTATCATAAACAGCCTGAGCAATGACTATGGTCTTCTCGATGGGGGCCTTGAACTCAGGAGAGAAGAACCGGTCAATATAACTGGAGCCAAGCTGGGTGGCAACGACAAAAAGCAGAATAATAGGGATAGCGATAAGGACCAGGAAGATGCCAACGACCTTTGCCTTGAACCTGGTGCCGATAACCCCGCGCCTGCGCTCAAGCACCAGGCGAATGATGTTTCTGACAACAAAATAGACAAGCCAGAACAGGGCCAGCAGGTTAAAGTTCACAAGGGCGAAGAAGAAAAGGTTGGAGACAAAGGAGAGTTCCTCAAAACCAGCAAAGACCACGCCTGCCGCAGTTGCGACTGCAACATAGAGCAGAGAAAGCGCAATTATTAAAACGCGCTTCTTGCGCCTGCGAACAAGCCTCTGCTCAAGCGTCAGCTCTGTGCTCATTTCTCATCTCCCAGCACAAAGGTCTTGCTCTGGGCCTTCACCCTGAACTCCGCATCTGGTAAGAAGAACAACACTCTTTTTATGAATTTCGGTATGCGCCTTATCCGGCTCTCAACTGTTGTGACCACATAGTACTTGGCCTCTGGGTCAAGTCCGGACTTGTTGGCGATCTTCTCATCAGGAAGGCTCATGGTCCAGCTAATCATCTGATCACAGGTCTCGAATCGCTTTGTGACCTCGTCGTCACCCCTTTTTGATACAGCGGTGAATTCCTTTTTAACCAGATCGCAGTGCAGCGTCTGGGACACGGTGACTCCCAGCACGAACTCGTCAGGCCAGACCCTCCATTGCCGGAAAAGGTCGATGTAGAAGACTATGTCCTTGGACACTCCCTTGTTTATCTCCTTGATGCTCTTCTCATCAAGGTTCATTCCGGTGGATACAAGGATCGAGTTGCCTCTGGTCTTTACATTAGGGCCGTAGACCTCGGCATGAGAGGGCAGGACGGCAGCCACAAGCAAGGCTACCGCCAAAACGAAAGATATTATAAAACTTTTAAGCATTTACGCTCTCAGTTACTGTATTGGAAGTGAATATTATAGCATATAGCTATTAGGGCAATAACCAATCCCGCCCCTGCCCTGCCCCACCCTGTCAATGACGCACCCTGGGCATGCATGCGGGCCGGCGATGCTTTTTCAGGCTGCGCAAGGTTATAATTTCATACTCAGGCAGAGCCAGGAATAAACGCGCCAGGGTTTTTGCCAGCAAGAACAAGGAACAAAATTGTAATATTTATGTTATAAAAAAATGCCGGGACATAAACCGCCCCGTGACAGAGGCCTTAGGATATGCCAGAAAAGGCAACACTCTATTTACTACGCGGCAAGGCCACCAATGGCAAGGCCACCAGTGACAAGTCCACCAGTGGCTAGGCCACTGGAAATTATGGCCTTGGGTCAGGTCCCTTGTCCATATCAATAAAATGAGAGGGAATTGGATGGATAATCTGAAAGACATAAAGTTCGACTCAAAGGGTCTTGTGCCTGCCATTGTCCAAGAGGCCGACACCGGCGAGGTGCTTATGCTTGCATACATGAACGCGGAGTCCATACGGATGACGCTTGAGAGCGGGTACACGCACTTCTGGTCGCGCTCGCGCCAGGAGTACTGGAAAAAGGGCGCGACCTCGGGCAGCCTCCAGGAGGTCAGGGAGCTCCTATACGACTGCGACGGGGACACGCTGCTTGTGCGCGTGAAGCAGCTTGGCTCAGGCGCGTGCCACACAGGGGAGCGCACATGTTTTTTCCGTTCTCTAAAACAGAAAGACGACTAACCGCTTATTCTTGAACCCTTAAATGGGGCCAAGATAAATATGGAGGACCACAAAATGTCCGACTGCCTGTTTTGCAAGATAGCTTCCGGCGATATACCTACTGAGAAGGTCTATGAGGATGACGACGTTCTTGCCTTTAACGACATAAATCCGCAGGCCCCCACCCATGTGCTCATTATTCCAAGGCGTCATATCGCGACGACAAACGATATCGCCCCGGAGGACGAGGCTGTCGTTGGAAAGCTCCTGCGCGTGGCCGCAAAGATAGCCAAAGAGCGCGGCATAGACTCAAGCGGATACCGCTCTGTCATGAACTGCAACGCAGACTCCGGCCAGATGGTCTTCCACATCCACCTCCATATGCTCGGCGGACGCAAGATGTCCTGGCCCCCCGGGTAGCCACGGGCTACATTTACTTGGTCGCGACGACCCGAATCGCATCCTCTTAAAGTAATCAGTCTCAATACAGAAATCATAGTGTGAGATTAAGTCTTTAATAAGCATACTTCGCTTTAGGCGGCCTCGATGCGAAAGCAACCAGTTTAAAGGGGTCCGAGGCCCCAGCAAGCGGAGCGGGATCGTATCCGCATAAAGCAAAACAGGCTTGTTACAAAAAGCGGAGCTTATTGCGAAATAGGTCGCCACGACCCAGAGCGAATAGTCATCAAGATAAACAGAATGTATGATAGAATTATCAAATAGGAGGTGGATTGATGAAGATAAAGGTCGTGGTTCATCCAGCGGAAGAAGGGGGATACTGGGCAGAGGTTCCGGCTATCCCCGGCTGTCTCACCCAGGGCGATACGTGGGAAGAACTGCTAAGCAATATTTATGAAGCGATCGAAGCGTGCATGTCAGTGGACATCAAGGATATAGAACTCTCCTCGGATGACAAAATTCTCGAAATTGCTGTATGAAGAGTATTTCGGGCAAGCGCCTGTGCAGCCTTCTTGAAAAAAATGGATGGCTTCTGAAAACGGTCAAAGGCAGTCACCATGTCTATATGAAACCCGGCAGAAAAGAAAGAATAAGCGTTCCGGTACACGGCGGCAAAGACCTCAAGAAAGGACTTTTAAGCGCCGCACTAAAAATAGCCGGGATAGAAGACGAGGATATCTAAGCCTGCCAGCGTATATTTATAAAAGATCAGATTTCTCCAAACAGGTTTCATTCATACTGCAATATCTCTTGCCATGCAATTTCAGAGAAATTACACTAAGTGGCCTAAGTGGTATAATAATTTCTAGTTTAAAATAACAAGGAGCCATACATGATAGAGCGATACACACGGCCCGAGATGGGCGGCATCTGGACGCAGGAGAACAAGTTCAGGAAATGGCTGGATGTGGAGATTGCTGTATGCGAGGCATGGGCTGAAAAAAGAAAGATTCCAAAGAAGGCGCTTGCGATTATAAAGGAACGTGCTGACTTTACTGTTTCTCGAATAGACGAGATAGAGCTTGAGGTCAAGCACGATGTCATCGCCTTCCTTACGGCTGTGGCCGAGAACGTTGGGCCAGAGTCGCGCTATATACACTTGGGCCTCACGTCCTCTGATGTTGGCGACACGGCGCAGGGGCTTTTACTTAAAGAATCCGCCACGCTCATTATCAAGGATATAAAAGCTCTCAGAGAGGTCTTAAAAACTCAGGCTCTTAAATACAAGCACACCGTCTGCATCGGAAGATCGCATGGCGTGCACGCAGAGCCCATGACCTTTGGGCTCAAGTTCGCGCTCTGGTATGAGGAGATGGGCCGCAACCTTGAGAGACTTAACCGCGCAAAGAAAGCCGTAAGCGTGGGCAAGCTCTCGGGCGCTGTGGGTACGTTCAGCAATGTGCCCCCTGACCTGGAGGACAAGGTGCTTAAAAAACTCGGGTTAGCCGCAGAGCCTCTGGCCACCCAGGTGGTGCAGCGCGACCGACATGCGGAGTACCTCTCGGCCCTTGCGATCACGGCGGCCACGGTTGAGAAGATCGCGGTTGAGATCCGCCACCTCCAGAGGACCGAGGTGCGCGAGGCCGAAGAGCCGTTTAGGAAGGGACAGAAGGGCTCGTCCGCCATGCCGCACAAACGCAATCCCGTGGGGTGCGAGAACCTTTCCGGTCTTGCCCGCATTGTGCGCTCAAACTCCATTGCCGCGCTTGAGAACGTGGCCCTCTGGCACGAGCGCGACATCTCCCACTCATCAGTAGAAAGAGTAATACTTCCAGATAGTTCCATACTCGTGGACTACATGCTGGCTCGCATGACAGGCATCATCCGCGATATGCACGTCTACCCTAATCGCATGAAGGAGAACATGGACCGCTCTCTTGGCCTGCATAACTCCCAGCGCATAATGCTCGCGCTTGTGGAGAAGGGCCTCACGCGCGAAGATGCATACGCCATTGTGCAACGGAACGCCATGAAATGCTGGAGCACACAGGTGTCCTTTATTGAGCTTTTAAGGAAAGACAAGCAAGTGAGAAAGCACCTGAAGGCCGGGGAGCTCAAAAGGCTCTTTGAGCTTAAGCCCTTCTTAAGGCATATTGATGTTCTTTATAAGCGTGTTTTTGGGTAAAGCAGATACGGATACGAGTATTTCTCCATACAAACAACATAGTACCTTTTTGATAGCAGCTTGTAGGATTGTAAGCGGAACATGTCCGGCCTTGCAACTGGCGCTCCTGAAATGAGAAAACTGATCCTGGCATCCGCCTCTCCCAGAAGGCGGGAGATACTCACTGAGGCGGGGTTTAAGTTCACGGTCGAGCCAAGCCCCTATGAAGAGGAGTTCTATGAGGGGCTAGCGCCTGAGAAGCTCGCCCTAACGCTCTCGACTCACAAGGCCGACCCGGTTGCCAGCGATAACCCCGAGGATGTGGTGCTTGCAGCCGACACCCTGGTTGTGCTGGACGACGTGGTCATGGGCAAGCCCGAGAGCGAGGCAGAGGCCCGTCAGATGCTCAGCACCTTAAGCGGACGCACGCATATGGTGGTCACGGGCTTTACCATAGAATGCGCGGCTGAGGGAAAGACCGTATCCAGAGCAGTAATTACACAAGTCAGGTTCAAGGCGCTCACACAGGATGAGATCGCCGCCTATGTTGCCACGGGCGAGCCCCTGGACAAGGCAGGTGCCTATGGCATACAGGGGCTTGGAGGGAAACTGGTTGAGCAGGTGGAAGGCGACTACTTAAACGTGGTGGGCCTCCCCCTTGATGAGGTGACAAGAGTGCTTGAAGAGTTTGGCGTTCGCGCTTCCTGATTCGCTTGTCTTTATTCCTTACCCCTTAAGTATGACGCTATCTAAATGTTGTTCCATCAGCAGTTTTCCATAGTGCAGCGAAAGTTCGCTTGTCTGACGGCGGAGTTCGGAAGTGCCTAACACTTTTAGTAAGACGTTATCAGTATGTAGTTATAGAAAAGTCTTTACTAGCAGTTTTCCTAAGTTAAGCGAAAGTCCGCCCGCCTGACGCAGAGATTCCATCGATAAAAATATAATTGTCGATCGGTCGAACCTTATAATCTTTATCCCACCGGGGTTGAGGTGAGGTAGCTGGTAGGCGCGCGACCAGCCAGGGGCTGGACATATTTTTGCCTTCCAATGCATATAAGCCCCAAGCAAAATGGGGTCCGTGACCCCCGCAACACCCCAGATGCCTTGCCTCAACCCCGAAGATCGTCTATTTATTTAATTTACTTATCTTCTACAGGATACTTGGCGCGGAACCACTCGCGCCATCCGCCTTTAAGCACTAAAACGTTTTCGTAACCCAGTTTCATAATTGCGCGCGCCACACCGGCGCTCGTAAATTCATCAGGTCACGCTCAGTAGATTACGAGCTTTTTATCCTTTGTGTACTTTTGAGAAATTAACTTAACTGCCTTTTTTGGCTTGAGCCTGATCGCGCCCTTTATCGTCACATCGCTTGCGCGCCAGTCCGTGCCTGTTCTTACGTCAATGATAATAAGTCCAGGGTCGTTCTCGCCCATCATCTTAAGAAGCTGTTCCTTTGTTACCAGCTCAACGTTGTCCCTGCTTGCGGCAAAAGCCGTGGTGGTGAAAAGGGCAGCCACCATGGCCAGTATAATGGCAACCAATATACATTTTCTCAACTTAAAAACACCTCCTTGGTATTTTTTTCTTCAAATCAGAATTGTCGCCGCACGCACGGCAAACCCATCAGAAATGAGACAAGAGATCAAGCAAACCAACACGTCCGATCACCGTGCATTATAATCAGCAAAACAAAAGATAATGTGAAGAAAAGAAACCCAAAAGCAGAGAAGGTAAATAAGCCACTTTTTTTGATTTCCCTCTGGACAATTACAACAGGTGTGCGGAGTATTTTTAATTGAGCGCCCATAAGGGACACACTTGCCATGGCCGCAGCGCCCGCTCCATGACAGAGAAAATCAGAAACGCCTAACCCTTTTAGTAAGTCGTTATCAGCATGTAGTTATAGAAATGTCATTACCAGCAGTTTTCCATAGTGCAGCGAAAGTCTACTTGCCGGGCGTAAAGATTCCATCGAAAAAATATAATAGTCCATCGGTCGAGCCTTAATATCTTTATCCCACCGGGCACGCAGTGACGTGTTTTACACCTTAAGTGTGTCGATTCCAAAATGTTTTTAATTAGTAGTTTTCCATAGCGCAGCGAAAGTTCGCTTGTCTGACGCAGAGATTCCATCGATAAAAATATAATTGTCGAGAGGTCGAACCCTAAGATCTTTATCCGACCGGGGTTGAGGTGAGGTAGCTATTAGGCACGCCACCAGCCAAGGGCTGAACTTATTATTGCCTTCCAATGCATATAAGCCCCAAGCAAAATGGGGTCCGTGACCCCCGCAACACCCCGGATGCCTTGCCTCAACCCCGAAGATCGTCTATTTATTTAATTTACTTATCTTCTACAGGATACTTGGCCCGGAACCACTCGCGCCATCCGCCTTTAAGTACATACATGTTCTTGTATCCCAATCGCAAAAATCCCCGCGCCACACTGGCGCTCGTGAATTCAGTAGGTCACGCACAATAGAGCACGATGGTCGCGTCCTTTGGATACGTGAGCTTTGAGATGTTCCTTGGGTCGAGCCTCACAGCACCCTTTATCTTGAACTCGCTGGCCCTCCAGTCAGTGCCTTTTCTGACATCAAGCAACACCAGGTCAGCGTCCCCCAGGCGGGCCTTTAGCTCATCCTTGGTCATTAGGTTCAAACTGCCCTTTTGCGCGGCATATGTTGCAGACGCCATCACGGCAAACATTAACAATACAACTGCTGAAAACCTCAGGACCTTCATCTTGTGCCCTCCTCCTTATCTGAGATTATTTCTGTTCACATAAGCCTGAAAAGCGGCAACACCGGTGCCGACCGCCATTATGTACAGCATTGACCTGATGAGCTCTCCCTTCTGCTCAAATACGCAAACAGCTCCGACAAAAGCCACGATAAACACCACCGCGCCCATGAGGCTCATCATGAATATCCCTCCGCCCCTCTTCTCTCGCAAGGCAAACATGACAGCCACGTGCAATACCGCGTAATGCAGCAGCCAGAACAAAAGCGCGCCCTTCATGTACACAAGCAGCCTTTCGTCCCCTGCAAACCCGAGCAGCATAAAAGCCGCGCCAGAGCCGGCAAGAAATATTATGGGTGCAGCGTCCCTGTCCCTGCCCTTCAGGAACACCCTCGGCAGGATGCCCTCGGTGGCCATGGAGGTCATCATTCTGCCCACGCCCATCAAGAGCGCATTTACCGCAGCAGCCACGCCCGCGATCAGAACCACTCCCACCACGAGCCTGCCGGACTGCCCGAATATGGAGCGTGCGGCCCTGGAATATGGCACCGTGGAATCTGAGAGCGTCAAAAGCGGTACATTAAATAACGATGCAAGACCCCAGAGCGTAAAGACAAGCGCAGCAAGCATCAGCGCGGTCATTGCCGGGCGGGCATCGTCCGCGCCCTTCCTCCCGCTAAGATACATCAGGTCGAACCCCACAAAAATAACGATAGCCATTGACATCGCCTTTAAGTTCCCAACCAACCCCGCCGGAGCAAGCACCAGATAGTCCTCAGGCGGACGCGCAATACCCATGACAGACAAGAACAAAAGCCCGCCAAGCACAAGCACAACAAAACAGACCTGAAGTACCTCGGCCGCCTCTCTCTTTAGGAGGTTTACCACAGCGATAAAAAGAAGCAGTAAGTGGGCGAAAAGAAAATTCGGGAACCAGTAGAGAAAAGTCTCGTTAAACACAAACCCGGCAGTAGATAAAAGCACGGGCAGCGCAAACATTGTAAAAGCCACGCGCGAGCACAGGGACGAGGCCCCGGCAGTCACAGGGCCAAGCGTTGCCTTTAAAAACCGCGTCTCACCCCCGGTAACCGTGGCTATGCTCTGCACAAGGACATTAGGTACATACAAGATCGTGGCCAGAGATACGGCCAGGATGAAATATACCCCGCCCCTGCCAACACCGTTACCAACCACTATCAGGGACTCGGGCGATAGCACCATCCCCATTGCCACTGCTATTGAAAAAACCATTGCCCGGCCCATGTGATAATGGTATCCCACACCACCCACCAATGCAAGGGGGCCACGGGCCCCTTTTAAACTGGAGCGCACAGCTTCGAAGGTTTTCAGCAGCCACGGGCTGTTTTAAACTGGTGGCCGTCAGCCTCAACCGTTTTCAGCAGCCACGGGCTGCATTAAACTGGAGCGTTCAGCTTCGACCGCTTTAAAGAGATCTCTTTCAAGAAATAAATTAAACATACTTATTCTCCAAGGGCACGGGGTGTCGCACGGGTACTAATTAGCTGTAGATGGTAGCAAGTCGGCACGAGTCGCTCACGACAAAGTATGAAGGCGTATTGTCCTACTTAGAGAACACGCCGAATGCTTTATTTCAACGCAGATGCAGTGAATCAGGGCTAGAGGGTCCACGGTTTCTGATTTGCTGTAGATGGTAGAAAGAAAGTATGAAGGCGTACTTTAGCTACGCCGAATGCTTTATTTCGACGCAGATGCAGTGAATCAGGAATCGTGGTCAATTATTCTCTAGAAAATCCTTTAGTATAATGCTGCGCGAGGGGTGCTTCAGTTTCCTTATGGCCTTGACCTCGATCTGTCTGATACGTTCACGCGTGACCTGGAACTCACGCCCGATCTCCTCCAGGGTCATGGGAGAGTCCATTCCTATGCCAAAGCGGCGCCTGAGTATGCCCGCCTCTTTTCCGCTAAGGGAGACCAGCGCGTCTTCGATCTGTTTTTTGAGGTCGTCGCTGATCACGCTCTCCAGGGGGGATGCCATGGACTTGTCCTCGATGAAATCCCCAAGCTGGCTGTCGTCTTCTTCACCCACCGGGGTCTCAAGAGAGATGGGTTCCCTGGAGACCTTCTGGATGTTCTTGACGCGCTCCACCGGCAGGTTGACACGCTTTGCTATCTGCTCGCTCGTGGGCTCCTGCCCGGTCTCCTGCACGATCTCCTGAGAGGTGCGGATTATGCGGTTTATGGTCTCCACCATATGCACCGGGATGCGGATGGTGCGCGACTGGTCCGCCAGGGCGCGCGTGATGGCCTGCCTTATCCACCAGGTGGCGTATGTGGAGAACTTGTAGCCCCGCTTATACTCGAACTTGTCCACAGCGCGCATGAGCCCTATGTTGCCTTCCTGGATGATGTCAGAGAGGTTCAGACCCTTGCCCATGTGCCTGCGCGCAATGCTTATCACAAGGCGAAGGTTGGCCTCCGTGAGTTCCCATTTTGCCTCGGTCAGGACTGTCAGCTTATGGTCAATCCTCCGCATGGCCTCCGCCATGTGCTCGGGGGCCAAGCCCGAGGCCTCAGAAGCCACCTCCAGGGCCTCGCGGCATTTCAGGTATTCGATGGAAAGGTCCTTTTTCTTGCTGGCACGCATATTCAAGGGGGGCTCTTTGAGATTCTCAGGCTTCACCTTTAAAGCCCTCAGGCCCTTGGCAAGCTCAGCCATCCGGCGCCCCCGCTTCAGGGCCTGTGTCAGCACGCTCTCCAGCTCGTGGGCCATGCCCGTAATGATGTCCTCCTTGAGCCTGAGCGATTCTACCTTCTGTCCAAAGGCCTCGAAGGTCTGGTCATACCTCCGCTTTATGAGGGCGGAGGCTGTGCCTGCGCGGATATTTGCCAGGTAACCCTGGACCTTCTTCTGGATCTGCCGGGCCTCCTGCACTGTCTTGTTGAAAGAGCGGCATTTGTCCACCGTATCCACGTCGTGGTAATCCTCAAAGTTGAGCACAAGGCGCTGAAGCTGAGCGCCTCCGCCCATTACCTCGGAGCCGATATCCTCAAGCCTGCGCATGGCCATGGGAAAGCAGAAGGTTTCCGAGAGCAGGTCCTTTCTGCAATGCTCGATCCGTTTTGCGACCTCTATCTCCTCGGACTTGTTCAGAAGAGGCTTTCCAGCCATCTCCTTGAGATAGATCTTTATAGGCTCAAGATCGCCGTCAACGAACTCATCAGGGGCCGCTTTGCCATTGCGGGTGATATTGTTGCCTGACACTTTTTTGTCGCCTTTTTTCATCCGTATGCCTGGAGCTTCTTTTGTCGGTCGTCAAGAAGTCTGGTCAGGAGCTGCATGTCCCCGGAGTGCTCAGCATCGCTGATATCCCTGTCCATTTTCCTTCTCAATATCTTCATTATGCAGTCACCCAGCACCCTCTGCGTATCATCAGGCTCAAACCCGGGGCTCACCATCAGGCGACTAAGCATCGAGCGCTCAGTGTCGTCCTGAGCCAGAGCCAGGGGCTCCATCTCCCCCTTATGCCCGTCCATTTGTTCGGCTTCTGCGGCAATGCGCCATATAAGCGCACTGACCATCCGGTCAGATATGTCCGCCTGTTCAAGCGCTCTGGTCACCTCCCCTGCAAGGGCGGGCTCTAGAAGGGCCACGCTTAAAAGAAGGGTCTCCTCGTTATATGCGCGGGCCTGTGGGCGCGGGGCGCTGTGCTGTCCTGTTTTTTTGTATCTGGAGAGCTTGTCCCTGATGGCCTGCTCGCTTATACGCGAGCGGTCGGCCAGCTCCACGGCAAGCTCGTCCCTTAGTATCGGGTCCCCTGCCTTAGCTATCATCTCCACCGCATCGTTTATGCCCTTAGGGTGGGCCGTTGTGTCCAGTATGAACCCCACTGGCGATAATGCATCCTGCATCCTGGCTCGCATGCCCTCTGCGCCCTCGTCCCTTAAGAGGCTGTCAGGGTCCGCGCCGTCCGGGAGCATGAGGACGCTTACGCGCATGTTCTGCTCCATTATCAGGTCCAGCGAGCGCCTTGCAGCGGCAACGCCTGCGGCGTCCCCGTCAAAGACCAGCACGATGTTATCGGCATGGCGCACGAGCTTTTTCAGGTGCCCGGCTGTGAGGGCCGTGCCAAGCGGGGCCACCACGTTAATGATGCCGAACTGGTGGCACATGATGGCGTCCAGATAGCCCTCTACTACTGCTACAAAACCCTCCTTGCGTATTGCCTCCCTGGCTTGCGAGAGCGCATAAAGCGTGTCGCCTTTCTTAAACAGAGAGGACTCCGGGGAGTTCAGGTACTTGGGCTGGCTGTCATCCAGGACCCTTCCGCCAAAGGCCACAGGCTCCCCGTGCAGATCAAGGATAGGAAATATCAGGCGGGCGCGAAACACGTCGTATGGCCCCCGGTCTCCGCGCATGGCAAGGCCGGCCTTTATGATAATGTCCTCTGTAAACCGCTTCTTCTTGAGATGGTTCAGCAGGTTGTGCCAGCCCTGCGGCACGTAGCCGATCTGGAACTCCTCTATGGACTCCGGCGTGATCCCTCTTTGCTCCATGTAATCCCCTGCGACACTGGAGCGCACAAGCTCAGAGCGGAAGAATTTCATGGCCTCTGAAACCGCGGCCTTCATGTTCTCGCGCTCGCCTTTTTTGTAGCCGCTTTGGGGACTCAGCTCCACGCCGGCCTTTCTGGCAAGTAGGGCCAGGGCCTCGGGAAATGAGAGCCCCTCGTGCTTCATTGTGAAGGTGAAGATGTCTCCACCAGCACTGCACCCGAAGCAGTGGAATATCTGCTTTGCGGGGTGGACCATGAAGGAGGGAGTCTTCTCGTTATGAAAGGGGCAGTTGCCCTTAAAATTCTGGCCAGAGCGTTTTAGCTGGACATAGTCTGATATGTGCTCGACTATATCAAGCCTGCTTTTGACTTCCTCGGCAGCGCCGTCAGATGCCATATGCCTTCATTTCCCCCCACCGGTCACGGACCGGATATATTAGGCCGTCACGACCCATCAAGCATCCGCATAAAGCATTAAGTCTCAATACAAGAAAACTTTCCTCTAACAAACTTCGCCTTAGGTGGTTCTAGGCGAAAGCCACCAGCTAAAAACTCTCTTAGCTATAACATCCGAGGCGAAAGCCCCCGGTTAAAAGGGTCCATGACCCCCTAACTATATACGCTTCTCGGCGAAAGCCGCCGATTAAAAAACTCTTAGCAATAACATCCGAGGCTGACGGCCACCAGTTTAAAAGGGGCCCGTGGCCCCCCGTGACCCAAGGGGTCAGTGACCCCGGGTGAAGCGTCTGAACCCGCTGGCCTCGTAGTACTTGATCCCGTCAACGCCGCTTACAGCGTCAAACAGGAGGTTCAGGCCGACGTTGTCTGATGATATGTGTCCGGCAATGACCATGTTCATGTGGTACTTCTCAGCTTCTTTGCGATGGTCGTCGCTGAAGTGCATGCCGACAATTGTATTGATACCGCTTTGCAGCATGCTTCTGAAGATCTCTTTTGCGCCCTCGGTGCCGCCGGTCATGTCCACGAAGACCTTTCCCGCCTTGCGTTTTGGAGAGCCCAGGATTATCTTCGGCCCTGCGCCCTCGCGCTTGGCCTCCTTGTATTCGGGCTCCTCAAGGAGCATCTCCAGTATCTCTTCAAGTGTGTGCGGCTCCTCAGAGTCAAAACGCTTCTGCAAGAAGGTGGCGACCATGTTGTCTGCGGGCGTGTGGAGGTTTATCATTGGTATGCCAAGCAACCGGGCGGCATCCACGGCTCGGGCGTGGTTTGCGGGCATGAGCTTGCGCTCCACCTCACCTATGCGTTTCTCCAAAAGGCTTTCTGCAACATTGATGGGCACGCCAAAACGGCTGAGTATGTCGGCCTGCATGGACATCACCTCGTAGAGCCTGGCGTAGGCGCGTCCCTCGGGGTGGTGGGCTATGATGAGGTCCACTTGCTCGCCTTTCTCCCTCATGGCATGGGTTATGGCGACCTCGCCCACCTCCATGTCAATGCCTACAATGGCTCCGCGCACTTCTTCCTCACCGGTTGCGAAGAGGATATTGGTGTCAGGATAGGGGTTGGTGAGAGAGCCCTGGTCAAAGTATTCTTTTTCCCCCTCATCGAGCTTCTCAAAATCCTCCTTGCGCTCCTCAAGCCCCAGCTGGACCGTCTCCCTGCCCCTGGGGTCGTTGTCAATGCCAACCTGTATGGCCTTCTTAAATAGCTCGCTTACGGTCATGTTGTCCTCCTTGGTAATGTCAACGCAAGAGCAACCAGAGGTTGCGTCTGCCGGACGCTGCCGGGCTGCGTCAAAAATGTATCTCTATTGTACTAAATTTAACCTGATAATGTAGCTCTGTCCGCATGTCAGGAGAATTTAATTTCAGAGCGGCAAGATACCAACAAGATACAAACAAGGTGCCAGGAGATTACCGGATATTATCGAATAAATGCGTCAAAAACCCTCCGCAAGGGGCACTGGCCCCAAGGGGAGGGTTTTTGCACTTGATGCACTTGCTATATAATTTGCGAAGCTGGTAGCTATTTCTTCTTTTTACGAGCCCTGGACTTCTTTTTTACGGGGACCTTCTTCCAGTCCGCAAGGAACTGCTCCAGGCCCTTGTCCGTAAGCGGGTGCTTGGCAAGCTGCCCGATCACCTTAAAGGGCAGGGTGCACACGTCAGCGCCGATGAGGGCGGCCTCCAGCACGTGCATGGGGCTTCTCACGCTTGCCACCAGGACTTCCGTGTCAAACATGTAGTTGTCGTAAATGTCCACTATCTGCTCAATAAGCTCCATGCCGTCATAAGCAATATCGTCAAGGCGGCCCACAAACGGGCTGATATAGGTGGCCCCGGCCTTTGCTGCCAAAAGGGCCTGCACAGGGGAGAAACATAGCGTGACGTTGACCTTGATCTTCAGCTTCTTAAGACGCTGTGTGGCCACAAGGCCCTCTGTGGTGAGGGGGACCTTTACGACAATGTTCTTTGCTATCTTTGCAAGCTCCCTGGCCTCTTTGACCATGCCCTTGGCATTAAGGGCCACGACCTCGGCGCTCACAGGGCCCTTCACCACCTTGCAGATGTCCTTGAGCAGTGCCCTTGGCTCCTTCTTTTCCTTTGCTATGAGCGAGGGGTTGGTGGTCACACCGTCAATAAGGCCCATCTCGTTTGCTGCCTTGATCTCCTTGATGTCAGCCGTGTCGATAAAGAACTTCATAAGCGTCTCCTCCTAGAGATTATCGCCCGCCAGACAGATCATTTCCTTCAAATCGGCAAATCGGCAGATCGGCCAGATCAGTCAGACCGGCCTGTTCGGACGTTTATGATTTTGCATATTATACCACCACCTATGCTTATGCACCAGAGCTTGCGCAAGCAGTGAGAAGCTCTAGCAGGTGTACAACGCGCCCGTGGCGGCGGGCAAGCTGGGCCATGCATCCGGGACAGGCCGTGATAAGGGTCTGAGCATTTGAATACTCCTTGGAAAGACCATCAAGAAGCGAGTCAGCTATATCGGGATATACGCCTGCCTGCGAGAGCCCGCAGCAGGTCTTATTCGCCGGCTCTGAAAACTCTACGCCCAGTGCATCCAGGATCGCACGTGGTGCGTCCCCTGCGCCAAGGCCCGCAGCCAGATGACAAGGCTCGTGATACATAACCACCTCCGGTGGGGGACCTTCCTCCAGGGGGGGGCCTTCCTCCGGTGAGGGGGCTCCCTCAAGAAGGTCTTTCTTTAATCTCAAATGGTCAATTCTACCGAGCAGGAACTCCGCCGGGTCCATGGCGTTCTTTATGGCGCTGCCCGCGATATCCGGGTAGTGCTTTTTTATCGCAAGGGTGCATGTGGGACAGGGCGAGAGCACGGCGTCTGCCTTTATGGAGTTAAAGACTTCAATGTTTGCCCTGGCAAGCCCTGCCACATCACTTTCCATTCCCATGGCGCGAAGCGGCGCTCCACAGCAGACCTCGCCCTCTGGGAGCACCACCAAGTAGCCCAGGCTCACGAGGGTTTTTATCAGGGCATGGCCTATGCGGGGATACATATAGTTGGTGGCACAGCCCACGAATATGGCGACCTTTCCCACCGGCTCGCCCTCCGGGCTGAACTCCATCGTCCCTTTTCTAAGGGGAGATTTGGGAAGCTTTATATCAAAGGGGACAAGGCCAGCCTTTTTTGCAATGGCCCCAAGTACCGGATTAAGTATCCGTCCGGCGCTAAAGGTCCTTGCCGGATGCATAAAACCCTCGCGCTGTATTTTTCGCATAAGCGAGCCACGGGGATCGTGCATCTCAAGTTGAGCGAGCCCGTGGTAGACGATGCCGGTCACGTCCACACCCACCGGGCAGAGAGGCTCGCACAGCCCGCACAGCAGGCAGGAATAAAGCCTCTGGGCAAGGAGCTCTGTGGGCTGAAGCTCCCCCCGCACAAGGGCGCGCACCAGCATCACCCTGCCGCGCGCTCCCATGCCCTCTGTGGTATCCAGCGCGTATGTGGGACACGGGGCCTTACACGAGCCGCACGTTACGCAGTGCTCCATATGTTCCATGAGCCTGTCAGTGGATATCATTTCTCTAGTTCATTTCCCTTCTTGAGCATTGTTAAAACCCGGTTGAGCTTTCCGCTCTCAAATCCCTCAAGGTCCAGTGAGACATAACTGAACCCTATCTCTTTAAGTGCTGAAACTACATCTCCACGATGACTAAAAAGCTTTTCCATCTCATCGGGCCTGACCTCAATGCGTGCCTCGCCCTTGCGCACGCGCACGCGGAACTCGATGAATCCCAGCGAGCGCAGAAAATCCTCGGCCCTAGAAACACGTCCCAGTCCCTCTGGTGTTATACGGGTCCCGTATGAAAAACGCGAGGACAGGCATGGGCTTGCAGGCTTTTCGCTTATGCCAAGGCCAGCCTGGCGCGCGGCCTGGCGGATATCATCTTTTGTCATGCCGCTGGCGGCCAGAGGGCTCAGCACCCCATGGTCCTTTGCCGCACGCAAGCCCGGCCTGTGGTCTGTGAGGTCGTCAGCATTTGTGCCGTCAAGGACCGCCTGGTAGCCCTCATCTGAGGCGATCCCGGTTAAAAGTGCAAAAAGCTCGTCCTTGCAATGGAAACACCGCTCCGGGGAATTCTCTACAAACCGCTCTTGATCCATCTCGCGGGTCTCAATGAACCTGTGGGGGATCTCAAGCTCCGCGGCAAGGCACTCAGCGTCTTTAAGATCCCGGGCCGGGGTGGTGGGGCTCTTTCCTGTAACCGCAAGAGTCCTGACCCCGGCCTCTTTAAGCGCGTAGAGCAGGAACGAGGAGTCAAGCCCTCCAGAGAGCGCAAGCACCACGCTGTCAAGCTTTCGAAGCTGGCCCAATAACAGGCTCGTTCCATTTTTCCCATGCATACAGATATTATAACCCTATGGGATTTCCATACTGATATAATGGACACAGGACAAGAGCAATTAAATAACATGAAAGACATAATATTTATAGGTGACTCCTTGGTCGAGTGGTTCGACTGGGACAAACGGTTTCCTGCCCACAGGATTCAAAATCTCGGCATCTCCGGCGAGACAGTGGAGATGCTCCTGGACAGGCTGCCCTATGTCATTGATAAGCACCCCAGTGCGGATATGGTTTTCGTAATGACAGGCATCAACAACGTGGCCATGGATGACACAGGGATCATCACCCCCTATAAAAGCATTCTAAAGCTCCTCCGGCAGGGCTACCCTGAGGCGGATATTCACCTTACGAGCCTTCTGCCCACCCTGCTGCCATGGTTAGAGGACAAGACCATCACGAGCCTGAACGCCCTCATCACAGAGCTGGCCGGAGACATGGGCGCGCACTATGATGACATTTATTCTTTGTTTAAGGCCAAGGGTGCCCGTGACACCCTCTCTGAGGACGGCATACACATAAGCGCCCTTGGCTACAAGGTCTGGTCAGACGCGCTTGAGCCCATTATCAATGCCTGAACTACCAGAGCTACCAGAGCCACAAATACCAGACCCCGAGATCCCGGATAAAACCAAAACCGTGCATGATAAAAGGAGTCCGGCTCCCATTGATAAAAGGGGTCAGGACCCCATTGATAAAAGGGGGCTGGCCCCCTCAAGGCACGCGCTCCGCTTGGCGCGAAGTCCAATTGCCGCGATTACAGCAATTCTTGCCACCTCAATAATTGTCGGCATTTCATGGCCCGATGGGTTCTCGCATTTGCTTGAGGAACTCGAAGGCCTGGCAGCAGAGATAAAAAGCAGGGACTTTATTGGCACAGTGCTTTTTATATTCCTAAACAACCTCAAGGCCGCGTCCGTGGCAGTCGTAACCGGACCGCTCTTTGGCATCATCCCCGTGCTCCAGACCGTGGCAAACGGGGTCATCATAGGTGTTGTCGTCCAGAGGGCGGCAGAAACCGCTGGCGTGCTTATGACCATGCTCGCCCTGCTGCCGCACGGCATTTTCGAGATACCAGCCATGCTCATCTCCTGGGGCCTGGGCCTCTGGCTTGGGCTCTGGCCTTTTAACAAAAACAATATAAAGTTTCGCACACGGGTGTCCATGGCCGCCAGAGCCTGGCTCCGCTATGTGGTGCCACTGCTTGCAGCTGCAGCCCTCATCGAAGGCGCCCTGATATCAGCCCTCAAAGGGGGCTAGCCCCCCTTAAACTGGGGGCCGTCAGCCCCGACCGTTTCAAGTGAAGTAAGGAGCAATGCCGGGCCCAGCCACGGGCTGGTATTAACTGGAGGGGGCCACGGGCCCCATTTAAACTGGAGCGTCCAGCTTCCAGCGTCTCCAGAAAAAGTATCGTAGCATCTCAACTATAAAATGTTCTTGTCGACCCTTCCTGGTACATGTGTCCAAAGAAACTGTTCCTGTATAAATACTATTTTATTTAGGAGGATACAGCTCGGCTCCTGAAAGGAGCAAGTAAGTCCAGCCCGTGGCTGGGTTATAATGGTATGCATGAAAAGTCGGTTTACTAGTGACCTTGCGCGTCTGAACCGTTTGGAGCCGGGCCTCTGGCTGCTTGGGCCTGGCATGGCTTTTGCCGACACCCACAACTGGTGGGGCGAGAAGAGTGCGCGCCCTGTGCCTCACAATGGGGTGGACCTGGCCTATTTCCGCACGCCCGACGGCACCCAGCACAACCTTGGCGCAGGCACACTGGTTCCAGCCCCCTTTGACGGGCAGATCGCATGCGTGATACCGGATTTTCTGGGTATGAGCGTTTTCCTGATCCACAACATCGAGATCAAGGGGATGAGGCTCATTAGCGCCATTGGGCATATGGCCCCGCACATGCTCCTGCATGTGGGCGCGTACATAAAAAGCGGCGCGCCCCTGGGCTCCATCTCCCGGCCAAAAAACAAGGCCATCCCCCCTCACCTGCACCTCACCCTTGCCCGCGCACCCAAAGACCTCCAACCCTCCACCCTCACATGGGAACTCCTTGACGAAAATAAAACCATCCAGCCCATAGACCCCCGCCCTTTTTTCTAACTGATGGCTTCCGCCTCGACCCTTTTAAGGTCACGAAAGGTTTTTTGAACTGGTGGTCGCCACCTCAACCCTTTTAAGGTTACGAAAGGTTTTTGAACTGGTGGTCGCCGCCTCAACCCTTTTAAGGTCACGAAAGGTTTTTGAACTGGTGGTCGCCGCCTCAACCCTTTTAAGGTCACGAAAGGTTTTTTGAACTGGTGGTCGCCGCCTCGACCCTTTTAAGGTCACGAAAGGTTTTTTGAACTGGTGGCTTCCGCCTCAGATGTTTTAACGATGAGAAACGCAGAAACTTTTCCTGTATTAATAGTTCTTCTTTTAAGAGGATTCGGTTCTGGTCGTCGCGACCTATTAGGAGGACTCCGTGAGACCTGTATCGAAGGTATTGCTTTAGGAGGATTCGATTGCGGGTCGTCGCGCCCTTGAAAAACCAGCCCGTGGCTGGTGGTGCGAGAGGGGGGACTCGAACCCCCATGGGAAATCCCACTGGGTCCTAAACCCAGCGCGTCTACCAGTTCCGCCACTCTCGCTCTGAGCCACAGGCTCGTTTAAACTGGGGGCATCCGCCCAGACCGTTTTCAGGATATGTAACGCATCATTTTTCTTTGAAGCATTGCTGTAAGTCATTACAATGGAAGCACGTCGTCGTGGCGACCATTAGTACCGGTCCGTGACCGGCGGCCTGAAGTATTCTAACTTACGCCTCAGGGCCTGCGCAATCAGACGGGGAGGAACAGGCCGGTGTTTTCGGGCAAGAAAAAAGCCCCTGATGGGGGGCTGTTAAATGTCGGTGGTGGGCGGTCGCAGATTTGAACTGCGGACACCTGGATTTTCAGTCCAGTGCTCTACCAACTGAGCTAACCGCCCGGCTTGGTGGGAACATTAAACTTTACCGTGCGGTCGGAGGTGTTGTCAAGAAGGCCAAAGATATATACAATAAGAGTGCCTGAGGGCTCCATTAAATGGAAAAGGTCTTATAGGGAGACATGCTGAGCAAGAGCTGCCAATGCGAAAAATAGATTTCAGAACATACCTGCCCGCCCTGCTTACGGGCGTGGCCCTGATGCTTAGTTTCCCGAAGTTCGACTATTCGTGGCTGGCGTTCTTTGCCCTTGTGCCGCTCCTTGTGGTGTTAAGAAAGGCTGATTCGTGGAAGGCCGTGCGCTTGGGGCTGTTTGCGGGCCTTGTTTTCTACTTCGGCACTTTGTACTGGGTGTACCACTCCATCTACTTCTACGGAGGCGTGAGCCTGGCTCTGAGCCTTGGCACCGCCTTCATGCTCTCGCTGGTGCTGAGCTTCTTTGTGGCGGCCTTTGCATTTTTCTTCTCTCGCACGATCTCGCACACGAGCCTTCCGGCCTCTTTGATCGCGCCCCTTTTCTGGGTGGTGCTGGAGTTTTTAAGGAACTATCTTTTCACCGGTTTCCCCTGGAACCTCCTGGCCTACAGCCAGACAGGTTTTCTCCCCCTGATACAGATAGCTGACATTACGGGTGTCTACGGGGTCTCCTTTCTCGTAGTGGCTGTAAACGGTGTAATAGCGGATATTTTCATCTCCAGAAGCAGGAGGATGGAGATGCCGCTGTTTACCCTTGCCCCGACCCTTGCTGGTTACGTTGTGGTTTTTCTCCTGGTTATCTCCTCTCTCATATATGGCTTGGTCAGGCTTGGCGAGGACCGCAGGGGAAAGCTCATTCGTGTGAGCATAGTTCAGGGAAACATAGAGCAGGACGTAAAATGGAACCCCTTGTACCAGCGCATGGTCATAAACACTTACCGCGACTTGACGAAAAAGGCCATGGAAGACTCTCCCGACCTCGTGGTCTGGCCCGAGTCCTCGATGCCTTTTCTCTATAGCTTGGACACGGAGAGGAGGGAGGACCTCCTTGCTCTGCAAAGAGAGATCGACAAGCCACTGCTGCTGGGGGTCATCGACCGCAGGGAAGACGAGGTCGAAGGCGAGTACTTCTATACCAATAGCGCTGCCCTCATAGATCGTGGCAAGACGGTCATGCTCTATGACAAGACGCACCTGGTCCCCTTTGGCGAGTACGTGCCGCTTCGCAAGATATTCTTTTTCATAAACAAGCTGGTGCCCGACCTTGGCGAGTACCGTCCGGGCAAGGACAACAAGCGTGGCGCCATTGCCCAGGGAGAGTTCGCCACGCTGATATGCTATGAGATAATTTTCCCTAACCTTGTGCGCAAGTATTTTAAAGACAAAGGCGGGGATTTTATGGTCAACATAACGAACGACGCCTGGTTCGGGCGCACCCCCGGGCCTTTCCAGCATTTTGAGATGGCGATTTTCCGGGCCGTGGAGAACAGGAAGCCCTTGGTAAGGGCCGCAAACACCGGGATATCGGGAGTCATCTCCTCTAATGGCGAGGTTATGTCCACTACGGACCTGTTCGAGCGGAAAATTCTCACACAGGAATTCTTTACTGATCCAACCAGAACTTTCTACAGCCGCTTTGGTGATATATTCATCTATTTATGTACTATATTCACAATAATAATACTGATCGACTTCAGGAGGAAATAGGCCATGAACAAGGAGGAGATCAAGGATCGCCTTAATGCCGTGCGCGACAGAATAACTTCTCTTAGAGGTTATCTTTGATGTTGATTCACTAAAAGGCCGCATTGCAGATATAGAGAAAGATCTGGCTAAAGAGGAAGTATGGTCCGACCATACAAAGACGCAGTCCCTTCAGAAAGAGCGTTCTCTTATAGACACCACTCTTAATCCCCTTCTAAAGGCGGAAGAGTCAATGGAGTACCTCATTGATTCCCTCGAAATACTTGAAGAAGAAGGCGGTGAGATGTTTAGAGAGGAGATATTAGAGGGCCTGGTATCCCTTGAAGAGGGAGTTGACGACCTTGAGGTAAAAGCCCTTCTGTCCGGGAACCATGACAGCTCAAACGCCATTGTGACCATAAACGCAGGGGCTGGAGGCCTTGAGAGCCAGGACTGGTCCGACATGCTTTTAAGGATGTATATGCGCTGGGCTGAGAGAGGTGGGTACAAGTCAGAGATAATAGACCTTCAGCAAGCTGATGAGGGAGGTATTAAGAGCGCAACTGTATTATTCAGCGGTAACTTTGCCTATGGTTATCTTAAGGTGGAATCCGGCGTACACAGGCTGGTGCGTATATCACCTTTTGACGCCAACAAACGAAGGCATACATCATTTTCCGCAGTCCTTGTTTATCCTGAAATAACAGGCAATGTGGAAATAGAGATAAAAGACGATGACCTCAGGGTGGATACGTTCAGAGCCTCTGGCGCTGGCGGGCAGCATGTTAATAAAACAGATTCCGCTATCCGTATAACACATATTCCCACGGGCATAGTAGCCTCATGCCAGGCTGACCGCTCTCAACACAGAAACCGCGAGATGGCAATGAAAATACTCAGGTCCCGCCTCTATGACCTTGAGATGAAGGAGAAGGAAAAGGAGCGGGAGAACATAGTGGGTGAGAAGATGGATATTGCCTTTGGCAGCCAGATACGCTCTTATGTCCTTCACCCCTACAAGATGATTAAGGACCACCGTACGGAGCTATCCATCGGAAATGCAGACAAGGTGCTTGATGGAGACATTGATCCGTTCATAAAGGCTGCGCTTAAAATGAAGGTGGGTAAATGATAATAATCCGGAGTAAGTTTAATCATAATTTAAGGGTATCTCTACTTCCTCTATTACTTCTTATATTTATTATATAAGTATAGTAGAAGCAGTAGGTGCTGTTTGTACTGTTGATAACGACGATTATCCCTTATTATACTTATATTTAGGGGTGTTTGCGGGGGTGTTTACGGCTGGAGCTCTTACTGACAATCGGGAAGCCATTTTGTTTACTGATATTTTACTGACAGCGGTGCCAAGGACTTCTTGATATTCTTGCTGACATGAGCTAAAATATCTAACCCGAGAACGGGAGTTTTTAACAATTTGTGAATAAGGTGTTAGTAACTCAAGTGGAAAAAGCCATCGACATCTGGGACAAATGCCTATCCATCATAAAGAAGGAAGTGGGCAGGAGCGTGTACGAGCTCTGGTTCGAGCCCATAAAGCCATCCTCCCTGGACAATGGGAAGATCATACTTGAGGTGCCAAACCGGTTTTTCAAGGAATGGATAGAGGACTACCATCCCACATTGATCTCAGATGTGGTGGAGGGCCATATTGGGAGCCCTATAGAGGTGGAGTTCTCCATCGTCGCCAGAAGCACGCCAAAGATAGCCAGGGTGGAGGCCAGCCGCGAAAAGAGAAAAGACCGCCTGGCCAGAAAAGGCATCTTCCTTAATCCCAAATACACCTTTGATAATTTTGTTGTGGGCTCCTCCAATGAATTTGCGCGCGCTGCGGCCGAGGCCGTGAGCAAGGACCCGGGAAAGACCTACAACCCCTTGTTCATATATGGCGGCGTGGGTCTTGGCAAGACCCATCTGATAATGGCCCTTGGTAACTATATTGTGGACAAGAGGCGCAATTTCAATGTGGTCTATGTGTCCTCGGAGCAGTTCACCAACGAGGTGGTATCGGCCATCCGCCACTCTAAGACAGAGGAACTCAAAGAGAAGTTCAGGAACCTCGACATGCTCCTCATAGACGACATACAGTTTATAGAGAACAAGCCCACCACGCAGGACGAGCTCTTTCATACCCTGAACGTCCTGTACCAGAACCAGAAGCAGATAGTCATCTCAAGCGACCGCCCCCCCATGGAGATATCCAAGGTCACGGACCGCCTGCGTTCGAGGTTCTCCATGGGCCTGATAGCGGACATCCAGCCCCCTGACGTTGAGACCCGCATCGCCATTGTGCAGAAAAAGGCGGAAGCGGAGATGATGCACCTGCCCGAGGACGTGATACATTTTGTCGCCACAAGGGTAAAGAGCAACATAAGGGAGCTTGAGGGCTGCCTGATCCGCCTTGGGGCGCACATGTCGCTGACCGGCGCGCAGGCAAGCCTGTCCATGGCCAAGAACATCCTCAAGGACGTGGTCACGGAAGACGACAGGCCCCTAACCGTGGACACCATAATGAAACGCGTGGCCGATCACTATGGCATACGCGTGCCGGACATGAAAAGCAGAAAGCGCACAAAGGACATCGCCCTGCCGCGCCAGGTGGCCATGTTCATCGCGCGCGAACTAACCGAGGCATCCCTGAGCGAGATAGGCAAGGTCATAGGCGGCAAGGACCATGCCACGGTAATATATGCGTGCAAGCAGATGAAAGCACGCAGGGCAAAAGATGACAGTTTTGATAGAATGATAGAGAACCTGATGTCGAAACTTAGGCAATAATATTGAGGAGGGGACTACTATGAAGCTCACTGTAACCAGGGACGAGCTGCTGGGGAGGCTGTCAAACATCCAAAACGTTGTAGAGAAGCGCAACACCATGCCGGTGCTGAGCCACTTTCTGCTTGACGCGCGCACTGAGGGTTCGCGCATCACGGCAACGGACATAGAGACCGCCATACGCGAACCGCTGGAAGCGGAAGTGGCCACAGAGGGCGTGCTCTGCATACCCGCCAGAAAACTCTTTGAGATAGTCAAGGAACTCGAAGGCGATATCTCCCTTGAGAGCGAGGACGCGCAGTGGCTCCAGGTGTCTTCCGGGAAGAGCAGCTTCCGCCTGGCCTGCCTGGCCCCTGAGGAGTTCCCCTCCTGGCCCCAGATGGAGGAGGCTGTAGAGGTAAAGCTCAAGCCCGACGTGCTTGAGTCCCTGGTTGAACGCACATTATATTCTGCCGGAGAGTCCGACACGCGCTATACATTGAACGGCCTGCTGTTCCACATTGAGGGCAAGCGCCTGATCGTGGTTGGCACGGACGGCCACCGCCTGGCCCTGATGGAAAGCGAGCTTGAGGCCGCAGTTCCGGAGGAGTTGAAGGTCATCGTCCCCAGAAAGACCGCAAGCGAGGTCCGGAAGTTCCTCTCAACGGAGGAGGAAGTCTCCGTGCATATAGGCAAGAACCATATACTGTTTAAGGTAGCTGACGTGGAGTTCCTGGCCCGCCTTATCGAGGGCACGTACCCCAACTACCACCAGGTGATCCCCGAGAAGAACGACAAGCTCGTGACCATGGACCGCGAGGCCATGATAAAGGCACTAAAGCGTGTCTCCATCATGAGCCGCGAGCGCTCCAATGCCGTGAAGCTGGACCTTGAGCCCGGCCTCATAAAGCTTACATCCACCAACCCCGACCTTGGCGAGGCCCATGACGAGGTGGTGGTCACATACGATGGAGAGGCGCTCTCTGCCGGGTTTAACGCGCGCTACCTGCTTGACGTTCTGCAGGCCATGGGCACCGAGCAAGTGAGGTTCGAGCTTCACGACCAGCTCAGTCCAACGCTCCTTAAAGAAGACGGCAATGAGAATTATCGCTGTGTGGTCATGCCCATGAGGATCTGATTTAACCTCAATAGATCAAATGAAAATCTGGGCCGGAGGCAAAAAAGTCTTCGGCCCTTTTTTATTTTAATGTAGATATCGCTTTATGTATATGCCATAATTAGCCAGGTTATTTTCAGATAAATTGCTGTTTCAGGGAATGAATAAATTTTCCACAATGCTTGTGTTTATAAACGACGGTGACGTGCTTGTATTAACGGGGCATTCAGGTTAAAAGATTGCTAAGGGGAGAGGTAGATGAAAAAGATTGTTTATATTATTGTCGCGTTGGCCCTCGTATTATCCTTTGGCAATCCAGATACTGCAAAGGCGGTGCTCTCTGCTGATGAAAGGCAGGCCCTTGTCGACCTGTATAACAATACCGATGGAGCGAACTGGAGCTTAAGCGCAAACTGGCTCACAGGCGACCCGTGCGTGCCCGCCTGGCGCGGGGTGACCTGCAACTGGGAGAACACAACGGTTACACACCTCCAGCTCAACACCAACAACCTCAACGGCGGTATCCCCCCGGCCATAGGCAACCTGACCGCTCTCCAGTACCTCTACCTCGGCTACAACCAGCTCACAAGCATACCGGCTGAACTCGGCAACCTGACCGCTCTCCAGCGGCTCGGCCTCTACAACAACCAGCTCACAAGCATACCGGTTGAACTCGGCAACCTGACCGCTCTCCAGCGGCTCGAGCTCAGCAGCAACCAGCTCACAAGCATACCGGCTGAACTCGGCAACATGACGAATCTCAGGTACCTCTACCTCGAGAGCAACCAGCTCACAAGCATACCGGTTGAACTCGGCAACCTAACGAATCTCACGTACCTCTACCTCGGCAGCAACCAGCTTACCGGCGAGGTTCCCGCGAGCATCATGAACACCGCGCTCTTTGCCGACGGAGGCGAGTTCGGCTACAACGCCTTGTACTCCACGAATTGGGCGGTATTCTCGTTTCTGGAGTCAAAACAGGTGGGTGGCAACTGGTACGCGACACAGAGCCTTGCCCCAACATATCCCTCAGCCTCAGTGGTCAGTGATACGAGCATTGATATCTTCTGGACACCAGATACCTACGCCCAGGCCGGAGGATATGAAATCTGGTCTTCAACTGATTTTATTGGCCCCTATGCCTGGATACAGAACACCGTGGACAAGACCATAATAAACACCACTGTCACCGATCTCACGCCAGGCACTGGTTATTTCTTTAAGCTCCGCACCTGGACAGACCCGCACGCTAATAACGACAACAAGGTGACAAGCGATTACTCGGACGAAGCCTATGTAAAGACCACCGGCATTGCGCCCTCAGGCGGAGGCGGTGGTGATGACGATGGCGGCGGCGGCGGGGGAGGATGCTTCATAGCCACGGCAGCCTATGGCTCCTATGCTGATGAGCATGTAATGGCGCTGAGGGAGTTCAGGGACGAGTATCTCTTAACAAACCCTGCTGGACGTGAGCTTGTAAAGGCCTACTACGCCTACTCGCCCCCAATAGCAGACTTCATAGCAGAGCGCCCGGCTCTTCGTGTAGCCACACGCATGGCCCTGGCCCCAGTGGTCTACACTGTGAAACATCCCGGCGCGGCACTTGTGCTCATGGGCTTTGTTGTAGCAGGCACAGGTGTTGCAGTAAGGCGCAGGCGCAGGGGTCATAGACCCCATTAATCTGGTGGCTGTCAGCCTCAACTGCTTCAAGGTTAAGTGAACATCAAAAGGCCGGGGTATAAAACCAGTCCGTGACTGGCCCGGCCCTTTTTTGTTTATTCAGAAGCCCTTTTGCCAACAGAAATTGAGGCACTCAAGCACCCTTTCAGGTCCCTTTTTCGTACAATTCAGCTTGGCTGGGCGAAAGGTGGGGTGTATACTTTTTGTCCAGCTGTAACTGGCTGATTATTAGATATAATTTCTCCGATTATTTTGATCTTCAGGTTTAACTCAGGCCCCATTTTCCTGTATAATAATATGTTGACAAAATTGCATATATTTCATGAGGGGGGCTGCCCGAAATACCATGGCTAATAAGGCTGACAATAAAGGCAAAGACAACTACGACGCTGAATCCATCAAGATACTAAAAGGCCTGAGCGCGGTGAGAAAGCGCCCGGCCATGTACATCGGCTCCACGAGCGTTGACGGGCTGCACCACCTGGTCTACGAGGTGGTGGACAACTCAGTGGACGAATCTCTGGCCGGGTACTGTACAAAGATAGACGTGATACTTCACCCTGACCAGAGCCTCACTGTTGAGGACGACGGCAGGGGTATCCCCACCGGTCTGCACCCGGGCGACCCGAAGAAGCGCACAGCGGCCGAGATAGTGCTTACGGAGCTTCACGCAGGGGGCAAGTTCGAGAACTCGGCCTACAAGATCTCGGGTGGCCTGCACGGGGTTGGGTTGTCCGTGGTGAACGCCCTTAGCGAGTGGCTGGAGGTGGAGATACGCCAGGACGGGAAGCTTTTTGAGCAGCGCTTTGAGCGCGGAAAGCCCGTCAGCAAGCTTGAGGTCACGGGAAAGGCCAGGCGCGTGGGCACGAAGATAACCTTCAGGCCGGACGACGAGATATTTGAGACGACCGAGTTCAGCTTCGAGACCCTCTCGCAGCGCATGAGGGAGCTGGCCTTCTTAAACAGCGGCCTTTTGATCGCGATACACGACGTGCGCTCTGATAAAAAACAGGAGTTCATATACAAGGGCGGCATCGTGTCCTTTGTGGAGCATATCAACAGGAACAAGACCCCGCTGCACCCTAAGCCGGTCTACATAAACGCTGAAAAGAACGGGGTGGTGGCAGAAGTAGCGCTTCAGTACAACGACAGCTACTCAGAGACGGTCTACACATTTGCCAACAACATCAACACCCGCGAGGGCGGCACGCACCTTGTGGGCTTTAAGAGCGCGCTTACGCGCACGGTGAACAGCTACGCCTCCACGATGAAGAACATAAAGGAGTCCCTTAGCGGCGACGACATCCGCGAGGGCATCACGGCCGTGGTGAGCGTGAAGGTCCCTGACCCCCAGTTCGAGGGCCAGACCAAGATGAAGCTCGGAAACTCAGAGGTCAAGTGGATCGTTGAGAGCATAGTGAACGAGGCCCTTGGCACTTATTTTGAGGAGCACCCGGCAGTAGCCAGAAAGATCGTTGACAAGGCCGCACAGGCTAACCGCGCGCGCGAGGCCGCAAGAAAGGCCCGGGAGCTTACGCGCCGGAAGGGCCCGCTTGAGGACATGAGCCTTCCGGGGAAGCTTGCTGACTGTGCGGAGAAGGACCCGGCAAAGAGCGAGATATTCATCGTTGAGGGCGACTCTGCCGGGGGGTCTGCCAAACAGGGCCGCGACCGCCACACGCAGGCCATACTTCCCTTGAGGGGGAAGATCCTGAACGTCGAGAAGGCCCGTTTTGACAAGATGCTCTCCAGCGAGGAGATAAGGACCCTTATCTCCGCCCTTGGCACGGGCATCGGGAGCGAGGATTTTGATATCCAGAAGGCACGCTACCACAAAATAGTGCTCATGACGGACGCTGACGTGGACGGCGCGCATATCAGGACGCTCCTGCTGACATTTTTCTACCGGCAGATGCCCGCGCTCATTGAGCACGGTTTTCTCTATATTGCGCAGCCGCCGCTGTACAAGGTCAAGCGCGGGCGCAAGGAGCGCTATCTGCAAAACGACACCGAGCTGCTGGACATGCTCTTTGAGCTGGCCTCGGACGATATCGTGCTTACAGTAAAAAAGAACACGATAAAGGGCAAGGCCCTTGCCGAGCACTTGAGGCGCATAAGCGATTTCGAGACCATGCTCAACTGGTTCAGGGCCAGAAAGAGGGACCCGAAGTTCTTGCGGTACCTGCTTGGAAACGGGATCACGAAAAACATTCTCAAGGATAAAGACGCGCTCAAGGAGTTCATTGACAAGGTGAAGAAAGAGCTCCCGGCAGTGCGCTTTGGCAAGATCAAGAAGGACGAGGAGCACGAGGCCCACGCTGTGGACGTTGGGCGCCAAGGCCACAAGCATATAACGCTCGACACGGCGTTTCTTGCAAGCCCTGAGTACAGAAACCTTCTAAAGCTCCATGCGGCAGTAAAGGAGCTCGGGCGCGCTCCCTACAAGTTCATGGTCAAGGACGAGGAGGGGCAGGCCGCGGACTCCACGGAGCTTATGGAGCAGGTGCTTGCAGTGGCCAAGAAGGGGCTCAACATACAACGCTATAAAGGCCTTGGGGAGATGAACCCGGACCAGCTCTGGGACACGACAATGAGCCCGGACAAGCGGATGCTGAGGCAGGTCACGGTGGCGGACTCCATAGGCTCTGACGAGATCTTCACGATTCTAATGGGCGACCAGGTTGCGCCGAGAAAAGAGTTCATCGTCAAGCACGCACTAGAGGCCCAGAATATAGATATCTAGTGTTTTCTGTAAGGGGTCGAACTTTTAAAGATATGGTTATACGAAACTTGTCTTTAAAAGGGCCGGGGCGAAAGCCACCAGTTAAAACGAGCCCATGGCTCGCCAAGTTAAAACGAGCCTGTGGCTCGCCGCAAGTTTAATGGGGTTCATGACCCCTTAAAAATGGGTATAATGAATCTCCACTTCAATCAGGAACAAAATGCATACAGGGGATCTGCATTTAATTATGGGTAAGACGGTTGTCGTAGCAAATCAAAAAGGGGGGGTGGGAAAGACCACCACGAGCATCAACCTTGCCTCCTCGCTGGCCTTTGCGGGTGCTGACGTGCTCCTGATCGATACAGACCCCCAGTGCAACTCCACAAGCGGGCTTGGGCTTGCCTCTGGAGGCGGGTCGCAGGGCTCGCTCTATGACGTGTATGCAGGGCGCAAGGAGCTTTCAGGCGTGGTCCAGCCCACCTGTGTTGACAGGCTCTCCATCGTGCCGTCCTCCATGGATCTGCTTGCGGTGGAGATAGAGCTTGTGGGCATGGACGGCAGGGAGAGGCTTTTAAACAATTCCATTGAGGGACTCAAAGACAAATACAGATATATATTCATCGATTGCCCCCCATCGCTTGGGCTTCTGACGCTTAACGCCATGGTTGCGGCTGAAAGCGTGCTCGTACCGATGCAGTGCGAGTACTACGCGCTTGAGGGCCTGGGGAGCCTCACGCGGACATTAAAACTCGTGCGAGGTTCTTTTAACCCACAGCTCGAGATCGAGGGCATACTTTTAACCATGTATGATGCCCGGAACACGCTTAGCAGGCAGGTGGCACACGAGATACGCAGGCACTTTGGCGATAAGGTCTACGATACAGTGATACCGAGGAACGTAACGCTTGCAGAGGCCCCGAGCCATGGCAAGCCCGTGTTATTATACGATGCCAGAAGCAGGGGAGCGCAGAGCTACCTGCAGCTTGCAAAGGAGATACTGAATGAAAACGGCGCTGGGTAAGGGACTGGACGCGCTGCTTCCCGTTGGGGGCGGGGAAGTGCTGGAGATCGAACTGAGGCGCATCGCGGCCAACGCGGAGCAGCCACGCAAGGTCTTCAGAGAGGATACACTTAAGGAGCTTGCCGCCTCGATAAAGGAGAAGGGCATCATCCAGCCGGTGCTTGTGCGGAGGCAGCCTGACGGGGGCTTCATGCTCATAGCCGGGGAGCGCAGATTCAGGGCAGCGCACATGGCTGGCCTGAAGACCATGCCTGCCATAGTGCGGGAGGCTGACGAGGAAGAGGTCCTGGAGGTGGCGCTCATCGAGAACATCCAGCGCGAGGATCTGAACCCCATGGAGACCGCGCGCGGCTTCAAACAGCTCATTGACAGGTTCGGGCTCTCGCAGGAGGAACTCTCAAAAAAGGTGGGCAAGGAGCGGGCCACTGTGGCCAACTACATAAGGCTCCTGGCGCTCCCAAAGGCCGTGACCGACCTTGTGAACTCAGGCGAGCTATCCATGGGGCATGCCCGTGCCGTGCTGGCTATTGAGGGCGAGCGCGAGCAGATAAAGGCCGCGCGTAAGATAGTGGCAGAGGGCATGAGTGTCAGGGAGGCTGAGAAACTTTCAAAATTGGCCAGGGACACCAGTGCTTCCCCCAAAGGGCGTATGGGTGCATCAGCAAAAGAGGGCAAGGACCCTAATGTCAAAGCCCTTGAGCAGAAGCTTATAAAGAACCTTGGCACCAAGGTGCGCCTCAAGCACAAGGGCAAAAAGGGCGGGGTGCTGGAGATAGAGTATTACTCGCTTGAGGAACTGGACCGCATAGTGGAGCTGTTGCTCTAAATACCGGACAATGGAACTATTGCTTTTGGCAATGAATTTATATTCAAAAAGGGGAAGGTAGCGTGTAATGAGCCCGGACAAGAAAGACAAGCCAGATAAGACAGAAAAGCCTGACAAGAAGGACAAGCCTGACAAGAAGGACAAGCCTGACAAGACAGATAAGACAGACAAGACAGACGAGAAGGATAAGAAGAAGACAGATGATACTAAGGCCGTAAAGAGCCCTCCAGCGAAGACCAGCATGCACACCCTCTCTAAACCGACAGTGCAGGACCCTGCCGGGGAACAGTCAGCCGGACGTGGCAGAGGCCAGGGCCGACCAGATAGCAGAGACGGCAGAGGCGGCAAGGGTGGCGGCAAGCGTCCCGGTGGCCCAGGTGGTCGGGATAGCAGAGGGGGCAGGGGCAAGCGCCCGGGCAGAGGCCCAGGGAAGCCCATCGATCAGCAGGAAGTTAAAAATCCACCTGCCGCAAGCTTTGGCGACACCATGAGCCCGGAGATGGTAGAGGAACTCAAAAAACGCGGTCTGCTTAAATAATCCCCCTTTATTGCATGCAGGGTGCATGCAGGGTGCACACAGGGGAGGGGCGCTCAGGGGCTTAATTTGTGGTCAACAACAGCACAGCACAGGTTTGACCCGGCCCCGGAAATGTCGTACAATCAAAGTCTGTAAACAGGCATCTCAATGATCATCAGGATATTTGGAGGGAGAGGCTATGAAGACCATAGAGGGAGAGCTTGACGGCAAGGGCCTCAGGTTCACTATAATCGCTGGAAGGTTCAATGATTTCATCACCGCAAAGCTCGTGGACGGGGCAGTGGACGGCCTTGTCAGGCATGGTGTGCGCGACGACGATATTACGCTTATAAAGGTCCCAGGGGCCTTTGAGATACCGCTTGTAGCCAGCCGCGTTGCATCGGACAAGCTGGCTGACGCGATAATCTGCGTTGGCGCGGTCATCCGGGGCGCTACTCCGCATTTTGAATACGTGGCCTCTGAGGTATCAAAGGGCATAGCCCAGGCCTCGCTGGTCACGGGCGTGCCTATAGCCTTTGGCGTGCTAACGACGGACACCATCGAGCAGGCGGTTGAGCGTGCCGGAAGCAAATCCGGCAACAAGGGTTGGGACTGCGCGCTGGCTGCTATCGAGATGGTCCGGGTCCTCAAGAAGCTTTAGGGCATGCGTGAATGAAGCGACGCCTGGCAAGAGAATATGCGCTCCAGATGCTCTTTCAGAGGGATTTTATAGAGAGCGAAGAGGAGCTTGCGGTTTTCTGGGAAGACAAGGATGTGGACCCGGAGGTCCGTGAGTTCGCAAACAGGATCGCCCGGGGCACGCTGGTGCACCTTGAGGAGATAGACGAGGCCATAAAGGCCTCGGCAGAGCACTGGGTGCTGGAGCGCATGGCCGCGGTGGACAGGAACATACTGCGCGCCGGGGCCTTTGAGCTTTTGTTCGGGGAGGACATTCCCAGGGCGGTGGCGATAAACGAGGCCATAGAGATCGCCAAGAAATTCTCGACAATAGAGTCGGCTTCTTTTATAAACGGCATCCTGGACCGCATAGCCAAGGCGGACAGGAAGCACGGCTGAGCGGTTTTTTAAGAAAATCAAAAAGGGCACATGAGAAACGCTTACATCTCGGACGTCCACGCGAACCTCGAAGCCTTAGAGGCGGTGTTTGCGGACATCGAAAAGCAGAGCGTCCATAACATCTACTTCATGGGCGATGCGGTGGGCTATGGCGCAAACCCCAACGAATGCACCGAGATGGTCAAGAACAACTGCGATTTAGCCATTGCCGGAAACCACGACCACGCGGCCCTTGGCATTACCGACATAAGCGTGTTCAACGAGCGCGCGGCCGAGGCCATCATGTGGACCTTTGAGGTGATGACCGAGGCCACCACCACTTATCTTGAGAAACAGCCCTTCACGCGCGAGATAGAGAACCAGGACGTGTTCCTGGCCCATGGGAGCCCATACGACCCCGAGGACTGGCTCTACGTATTGAGCATGGAGGACGTAAAGAGGAGCCTTGAGGCGCAGGACAGCCGTATCTGCCTTGTGGGCCACAGCCACAGGCCCTTCATCGCGGAGCAGACCGCAGACGGGGAGATGATGATACATCCCTCATGGTGTACGCTTACCGAGGGCTCGCGCTATATCATGAACGTTGGAAGCGTTGGGCAACCCCGGGACCGCGACCCGCGAGCCAGCTACATGATAATCAACGACGATATGGCCGAGCTCGTGCGCGTGGAGTATGACATCCCCACCACGCAGAAGAAGATACTTGATGCGGGGCTTCCCGAACAGCTAGCCAGAAGGTTATCGCTGGGCCGTTAGGCATGCTCCGACTGCACTGCATCTGCGGCGCAATAAAGCATTCGAAGTACAGAGAAGTACTCCTCGTGAGCGAGTCGTGCCGACTTCATACTCCGTTTTAAACCATCTAAAGCAAATCAGAACGTGCGTAATTTTAAGTAGTCGAAAAGAATGGGCCTGTGGCCCCGCGCTCTGAACGAGATCGCGAACCCGTAACAGGCCATCGCCTTGTGATGGAAGAAAAAGAATATATTGTTATAAGTAAAAGGGCCCGTGGCCCCGCGCTCTTAGAGAGGCCTTAATGGAACCCCTTAACCGGGCTCTTGTATAATTAACAAGTCATGTTAGAGATGCTTGATGAATTATTGGATAGAATTCCCAGGGAGATAGCAGTGCTGCTGGTGCTCTCCATAGGGCTTGCGCCATACAGGCCGCCCCATGTGCGGGAGAAGCAGGGGATGCCGCCAGAGGGAACGCTTAAACGCCTCACTGACTGGTTCGATCTGCAAAAGGCAAGAAACTTTCACACCCCGTGGCAAGTAGGTACGACTCGTTCCCGAGACCACGGAGAATGCACTGGTGCATTCAGCCTGAATATCGGAAGCTCACAGGCATGAGCAAAGAGACCAGCTCAGGACAATACGTGTCCCACGTGCATGCCGACCCGCGCATTACCTTTCCGCTTGCGGTCACAATATTCTTCTCGGTACTAAACGGGGTCATGTTCAATGTGGCTATCCCCGAGATAGCGGTCACGTTCAGCCTTGCCCCGTCCGAGGTCAGCTGGGTCATGACAGCCTACATGGCGACATTTGCCCTGGGTGCGCTTATATACGGGAAGCTTGCTGACAGCCAGCCGGTGCGCAGGCTCATCATGATAGGGCTTATATTGCTGAACCTGGGCTCGGTGCTCGGGTTCTTCGCGGGCAATTACGTGATTCTGATCCTGGCAAGGATATTACAGGCAAGCGGGGGCGCTGCCATCCCTGCCCTTGCGATGCTTGTTGCCACCAGGTATTTCCCGCTGGAGAAAAAGGGGATGGTGCTTGGTGTGATCGCCTCAACAGTGTCCGTGGGCGCTGCCATGGGCCCCATACTGGGAGGTCTGATCACGGACCTGGTCGGGTGGCGATATCTTTTTCTAATGACGCTCGTAACCCTCTTTACGCTCCCATATCTCAAAGCTATGTTGCCAAAGGAGGAGGCCTCGCCAAAACCCTTTGATATCCCCGGCTGCATACTTGTGATCACAGGAGCGGGAGGGCTGCTGGTTGCCGTAACACAGGGGGTCTTAACACTAGCACTTGCAGCCCTGGCAGTGCTTGCGGGATTTGTGTATAGGATAAACAGGATAGAGCACCCTTTCATTCACCCCGCGCTCTTTAAGATCAAGAGCTACAGGAGCACGATCATCGTGACGGTATTCACAACAGGCAGCATATTCGGGGTAATGTTCTCAACTCCCATAATGCTTGACCACCTGCTTGGCCTGAGCTCCGGGGGCATAGGGCTTGTCATGTTCCCTGCGGCCATGGGCGCGGCAATCATGGGCCGGGTGGGCGGCGCCATGGTGGATTCCTTTGGCGGCAGGAAGATGATAATGGTCGGCGGGCTAGTGCTTATCGCGGGCCTTATGGCCTTGAGCACGGCAGCTGGTGCATCGGCAGCTGCCATAGCCATGGTGCTGGTACTTGTTTACGTGGGTTTTGCCTTCCTGCAGTCCGCGCTCCCTCATACCGTGTCCTCAGACATACCGCGCGAGCACACCGGGGTTGCCATGGGCACATACTCAATGTTCTTCTTCATCTCCGGAAGTTTTTTTGCCTCCGGCATTGGGAGGTTCCTTGATATGAAGACCGCCGGGTTTTCCCTTAACCCTCTAAACCCCTTTAGGGGCGGCGAGCTCTATGCCAATCTCTTTCTCAGCCTCGCGGTGATAGTCCTGGTGGTTACCGCCTATTACTGGCGGAGCCTGAAATCGCCTTAAAGCTAATTTGTTATAATCATTCATGAAACAGGACAATGAGACCCTGACAAATATAAGGAAGTTCTCATACAGGGCCTCTCCTGAGCAGCTCACGTTATCACTTGAGGAGCCCCCCACTCATACAGAGCATTCGCTACATGAATTGATAACAGAGCTCACGGGCCGCCCCATCAGGATCAAGCTGACGGACAACTCCACAAGCATGCTCAGCGTGCGCGAACACGGCTCTCACATTGCGGTCAGGCTCCACCGGATGTTCCTTGGCGCGGGCCAGAGGGTCATAAAGGAACTTGCCGGGTATATAAAGACCAGGCGCGGCAAGACCCCGCTTTTCTGGGAGTTCGTGAACTCTAACCATAAGAGAATCAGTCCGTCAAAGAGAAAACAGAGCATAAACCATATTGGCGATCGCCACGACCTGCTTGAGATCTATAAATGCATGAACGAAGAGTATTTTGGCTGCAAGGTCGATTGCGGCATAACGTGGGGCGTACGCCGCAGGGCAGGGCGCGCAAGGCGCCGAACGCTGGGGAGCTATTCAGCCTCAGACAACCTTATACGCATAAACCCCCTGCTGGATGTGGCAAGGGTGCCAAGGTACTATGTGGAGTTCGTGGTGTACCACGAGATGTTGCACGCGGCCCTTTTTGTTGAGAGCAGGGAGGCCCGAGAGGCTGCCCAAGACAATGGGAATGGCCAAAATAAAAAGCGCCGGAGAGTCCATCCCCCGGAGTTCAAACGCAGGGAGACGGAGTTCCGCGATTATGCTCGCGCCATCAAATGGGAAGGCTAACGCTTCCTGATTCACTGCATCTCGCGAGCGAGTCGTACCGACTGCGGCGCAATTATGCATTCGAAGTACGAAAAAGTACTCCTCGTGAGCGAGTGTCGTGGGCGACTCTAAGGACGTGCCGACTTCTTTATAGCTACACTAAATCAGAAACCGTGAATTTATCGCTGAAGTGTCCTTCGATGTTTTTTCTTCCCAGATTGATAGTGCCATAATATTTTCTATTGCCCTGTAATTTTCTTAAGCTCCTGCTTGCAGTCGTATGCCCTTTCGCAGCCCGTGAAGTCGTAAGAGCCGGTGGCCTTGCATGCGGATATCTTAATGCTTGCCTTGCCCTGGACATTTTCCTTGACCTTGCAGACCTTTTTCCCTCCATCCTGGCTCAGGCAATACAGAAGGGTCATCTTCTTGTCACAGACGTTCTGCACAGTGAGTTCAAGGGAGTCAGGGTCCTCGTTGCAGCTTGTTCCCCACTGGCTCCCTGTGACCTGGAAGCATGCCTCATCAGCATCGGCTACGCCTGGGTGGAGGATTAGAGCGCCAAATCCCGCAAGCACCAGGAAAATTAGAGTCATGACACATTTCATGGTAATAGCCTCCTTCTGAGGTGATGAACACATAATACAATAAAACCGATGAGTTAGCCAGCCAAAATAGATATGGCATGTTCTGTGCATATATCATAAGAGTAGCAGCGCGGGATCAGAGTGCGTGGGAACCGAGCGGTTTTTTGGGGGGCAGAAAATTATGCTCAAAAGCTATGCCAGGCAGACTCGACGCAAAGAGATCATGGGGATCAGGCGCAGGCTCCTTCGGATATGGCGCGATCGCCCGGCTGCTACGGATACGATGGAGAACATAGCGCGCAAATGGCTTGGGCAGTTTGAATGCAGCTGTGTTCGGGAGGCGCTCTCAGCGCTTCTGGATGAGGGCCTTATACAGAAGTGCAGAAGTGGAGTTCTGGCGGGCACACGTTCTTTTATGCCAGGGACTATTACGAGATAAAGCAGCAGGATTATTAAGAGCAGAGGTCCACTGACATACCTACCTCGCGAGGCGTGTTTCCCTCCCCTGGGCGCGCCTCGCTTTCCTTTTCCCGCCAACTTTCCAATTTCCCCGTATTAAAGCTGTTCAATATATGACATTGCCACGGGCACGTCCGCGGGGCAGAGCTCCATCTGCCGGAGGTCCTCGGGCCAGAGCCATCGAGCCTCTGTGTGTTCCCTCAGCTCAAGGGCCCCGCCTGTGCCGCCTGAGCCAATAGTGATGGTGCACAGATAGGGGATGAGCCTTATGGTCTTCTCCGGGTAGCGGTGCACAGAGGGCTCAAGGCTTGCGTAGGGGCAGACATGGAGGGCAAGCTCTTCTCTTATCTCGCGCACGATGCAGGCCTTGGGGCTCTCGCCCTGGTGCACCTTGCCTCCTGGAAATTCCCAGAGACCGGCAAGGTGCCTGCCCTCAGCCTTTTTGACCACAAGCACCATCCCGTGCCTCTCGATTATCGCGCATGTAACGTCAATCATTCATCTATACTAACCAATAAATATATCTGCATGGAAAAGATTCTTTGGAATATAATCAACTGGTGATAATAAAGCGTTAGTCAATCAATTTTAGATACAGACAATTATAAAACGGCAAAAGGAGGAGTGATATGGAAATGAGTGATTTTGCAGAAAAAGTGTTTGACCGCTTTACAGATGAGATAACTGATATGGTTTTTCTTATGATCGAAACAGACCGGGAGCTTATGGCGGATTATCTGGATCTGGTTCACGAAAATGGGCGGCACAAAGTGAATCCGTATCTGGGGAAAAAAATAAAGGAGCGCTTTGACCTCACAATCAAGCCAGGTGTTAGAGAAGACGAGCCCGATAGTGTCCTGATACAATCTTATCAGGAATTTCAATAAAGGAAGGATTCAAACAGCGAAAATATAGCTACCAGCTAGTGGATGGTCATCGTGTCGGATAAGTCTACGAAGCTGCATCTGAGGTAGCCACCAGCGTGCTACATCTTTTGAAAACGGTCGAGGCTGACGGCCATCAGTTTAGAGGTGCCCGTGGCACCTTGAAAACGATTGAAGCTGAACGCTCCAGTTTAAAAGGGGCCCGTGGCCCCCCAGTTTAAACCAGCCCGTGGCTGGGCAGGGAGAGGTCCACGAAGTTGCATCCGAACAGATAACTGCTCTTAAGGTTATCGACCCAGCGCACGTGGAAATACATCTCTGAGTCACTTGAGAGGTCAGTGCATATTTTCAGGAGGTCGCCGCTTGATACGTAATAGGAAGTCTCCACACAGAATCCGATATCGGACTTGTCCACAATGCGGGCCGGAAACACGCGCTCACCGCCATGAGGGAGCTCGCGCTTTAAGATAAGATGGATCTCGTGCTCCACCGGGTCGCGAGCGTGCTGGCGTGTTTCATCTATCGTAGCGACTGTGTCCATCTTAAATAAATATACACTGAGCAGCCTGTGTATGTCAAGGTATTTATGCATTAATTCAATGGGATATGACCAATAACTTAAAGTGATCTTCTAGATATGGGCAGATAATAAAAAGGACCGCCCCCATGACGCGGGGGGCGGTCCTCAATGGATCTGGTAAAGCTTCCAGGCAGTCTCTATATGTCGTAGTACATGTAGAACTCGTAGGGGTGGGGCCTGAGTTTAAGCGCGTCGACCTCGTTTTTCCTCTTATAGCTAACCCAGCCCTCAAGCGCGTCCTCGGTAAATACGTTGCCCTTAAGCAGGTACTCGTGGTCAGCCTCCATGGAGTCAAGTGCTTCCTCCAGAGTGCCCGGCATCTGCGGGATGTCTTTAAGCTCCTCTGGGGGAAGGTCGTAGAGGTCCTTGTCCATGGCTTCTCCGGGGTCGATCTTGTTCTCGATGCCGTCCAGGCCTGCCATGAGCATTGCGGCAAAGGCCAGGTAGCCGTTGCAGCTTGGGTCGGGGAAGCGGACCTCAACGCGCTTGGCCTTGGGGTTTGCCGAGTACATGGGGATACGCAGAGAGGCAGAGCGGTTACGCGCGGAGTAGGCAATGTTCACAGGGGCCTCAAACCCAGGCACCAGGCGCTTATAAGAGTTGGTGGTGGGGTTTGTAAAGGCCGCAAGCGAGCGGGCGTGCTTCATGATGCCGCCCATGTAGTGCATGGCCATCTCGCTGAGGCCGGCGTAGCTGTCGCCTGCAAAGAGGGGTTTTCCATCTTTCCAGATGCTCTGGTGTACGTGCATGCCCGAGCCGTTATCGTCAAACAGGGGCTTTGGCATGAAGGTCACGGTCTTGCCGTACTTGTCGGCCACGTTCTTGACGATGTACTTAAAGAGCATGAGCTTGTCAGCCTGCTCCACAAGCGGAGCAAAGCGCATGTCTATCTCGGCCTGTCCGCCGGTGGCGACTTCGTGGTGCTGTGCCTCTATATGGATGCCTGCCCTTTGTAGGAGGTCAACCATCTCGCTTCGCAGGTCCTCGTGCTTGTCGGTAGGCGGAACGGGGAAGTAGCCCTCTTTGTGGCGCGGCTTGTAGCCGAGGTTGGGCTCTTCGTCACGGCCTGAGTTCCAGATGCCCTCGATGGAGTCCACGAGGTAGAAGGAGCTGTTTGCGGTGGTGTCGAACTGTACGTTGTCGAAGATGAAGAACTCGGCCTCAGGGCCAAAATAGGCTGTGTCGCCGATGCCTGTTGATTTCAGGTACTGCTCTGCCTTCTGCGCGATGTAGCGCGGGTCGCGCGTGTAGGGCTCCTTGGTGATGGGGTCCACGATGTTGCAGACCATGGAG
>SDBV01000950.1_pt1 | contig 42510 bp, 40 predicted proteins | sample 2277081 | NCBI WGS metagenome assembly SDBV01 (sample SAMN10402039, study PRJNA504765) | marine sediment metagenome | isolation source: marine sediment core GS10_PC15, 223 cmbsf | place: Arctic Ocean: Southern Knipovich Ridge | collected 2010
ATAATATTTATCGCTTCTTCATAGCTAACCACTTTTTTCTCCTTTTTATATATCTTTTAGTACTTGCTTTAAATTGAATCCACTTAAAAAAAGTAACAGAATCTGGAAAGGTTCTAAGCTAATTTTATTCAAAGACTATTTCTCTAAAACATTTTTTAAATGTTTTTTATATGATTTATTTACGATACTTTTTAACTCACCGTGGAATAAGTAATATGCCTTAATTATTTCCTTGCCCCTTTCTGTTAAAATAGTTTTGCCGCCTAATTTACCACCCCTAAATCTATGCAGCAATTTATAACCAAGGTATTTTTCTGTTTTTTTTATATCTTCCCATGCTTTCCTATAGCTTATATTTAAACTATCAGTTGCCTTTTTTAGAGAAGATTCTGTATTTATTCTTTCAAGAAGACGTAATTTACCATATCCAAGAACCCCTTCCGAATTTGGTCCGGAAACCCAGGCTTTAAATTTAGGAAATAACTCCATTTATCTTTCTCCATTCTTAAAGAACAATTTAATATTAAAAGCAGCCTAATTGACATTTTTGTAATTTAATTTTTTTCTGGTTACAGATCTTGCCTATGCGACTAATTTTTTCATTAAATTGTTCGGCTATTTTAAATGCTTCCGTACAATCCAGGTATAGCCTATTCTCTTTCTTTGTAGTTTTAGAAAGAATGGATTGTTCAAGATTAGAATCTGTATTATTCATTTCACTCCCCTTAATATTAGTCGACATGCACAGCTCAACATATCGACTAATATTCTAATTATTTAATTAAAATAGTCAATAACTTTTTTCATTCTGATGGGAGTAAATAATAATCCTCTAAGTCTGCTTCTAACAATATTAAGATTTAATTACGATTATTGAGTATATTAATTAAAATATACTGTTATGTGTCTGGAATATTCCCATTTGGGAGAGATATTTTTGTCATTTGTTGTATTTCGTAAAATATTTTTAAAAAAGTTCTTGACTCAAATTATATGTTTTCCTATGATCTTATCTAGAGGATCTTACTTTAGTAGCTTTCGGTTGCTATATTTAATAGCAAAAGGAAAAAAAAATTTTACGTTTGTCTTATCAATTGTTAAGGAGTAATTAATGAAAAAAGAAGGTACTTCCATAAAATGGTTGGTCTTTACTATTATTTTATTAGGGCTTTTTCTGCCTTTACAGGTTTTTGCAGAAGGACAGCCTGAACCGGATGAATTCGTTTTTCCTGCATTGTGTGTCAGCTGTCACAGCAGCACGCCTGATTATCCGGTTCTGGGTGCAGCGGAAGGTTATGAGCATTCCGGCCATAATAATGGTTATGAAAAGCATACAAAAAATGCATATTATGCAAATGGAAATGGCTGCCAGCAATGTCATACAAATGAGGGCTTCATAGAGTATGTAAACACAGGAACTGTGGAGGGATTTGTAGAGTATCCGTCACAACCCGGATGTTTTACCTGTCACGATCCTCATACAACCGGAGATTTCTCAATCAGAACTGTAGAGCCAGTGACACTGACCAATGGAGTTGTTGTTGATTTTGGTGAAGGTAATCTATGTGCTAATTGTCATAAGTCAAGAACAAATGTAGATGAAAGCGTTGTACCTACTGCTATAGATAGTGTTTCATCTCGTTTTGGAGGCCATCATGGTCCGGAAGCGGATATATTAGCTGGTACAAATGCTTATGAATTTCCTGGTAAGATATATACAAACTCCGTTCACACAACTGTTGTAGCGGATGGATGTGTTACCTGTCATATGGCTTTGCCGGAGGCAAGGTATTCTCTTAGTTCCGAAGTTGGTGGACATTCCTTTGAGATTATAGGTGAAGTACATGAAAGTCCGAAGCTAAATGTTGCAGCATGCAACTCCTGTCATCCTGATATAGCTTTAGCATCAGGTACCGAATATATAGACATTAGCAAAGAAGACTATGACTTGGATGGTGAGATAGAGCCAGTACAAGCAGAAGTCCAGGGACTTTTAGATATGCTTGTAAATTCCAATGGAACAGGCGCTCTGCAAACTAACGATCCGCCGATGTTTAAAGCAGATGGAAGCTACAACACTATACGTGATAATTCAAACGAACGTTCAGTAGAAGAATTGGCAGGTATGCATAACTATAATCTGATACGCGAAGATCGCAGTTTGGGTATACATAATTTTAATTATGTTGTTCAGGTTCTTTATGATACAATTGGATCTCTGGATTCAGGTTTTGATACATCAAAACGCCCATAGCAGCTTGAATAATTAGTTGTTAATATTATAATTTTTGTTATCAAAGAATAGTGTTTTACTATGAAAACGGCCATATGATAAAAATATGGCCGTTTTTTTATATTATTTTTTAAAGGAAATGGATTACTAATGTTTTATGCATTAAAAAGTAATTATATTTCTTTAAATTAGTAAAAGGCAGTCTATAACAGTCAAAATATTCATAATTAAAGAATTATGTCTGAAATTCTCTAAATATATTTCTTAATGAGTTTAACCAAATTATCAGTATCTACCGGTTTGGTGATAAATTCATCTGCCATTATATCTTCTTTATTAAAATCAAATGCATATTCTCTATTAATAGCTGTAAAAACAATAATTGGTAATTTAGGATATTTTTCTTTAATTTCTTTTGCAGCTTCAAAACCACGTGTTTTTTTCTCTGGAAACATAATATCAAGAATTAATAAGTCCGGTGAAATATCCCCTATCATTTTTATTCCACCTTCGACTGTATCAGAGGAAAAAATTTCAAACCCTTCATAACTTAAAAGAGAGCCTGTTGTTTCTAAAATATCATGATCATCATCAATAATTAGAATTTTACTTTTTGCCATATTATTCTCCTGTTTATTTTATCGGTATATATATATGAAAGCTTGTACCTTCATCTACTTCAGAATATACATTTACTGTTCCATTTAATGCATCTACAGCTTTTTTAATAATAGATAATCCCAGGCCAGTTCCATCTCTTTCCATTTCACGAGCTTTCCGTGTTCTGTAAAATTCATCAAAAATATTATTTAATTCTTCAGGATTTATTCCTATTCCAAAATCCTTTACTAAAAAGTGAATTTTATTATTTTGCTCATCAGCATTTATAATAATTTTACTTCCATTTAATGAATATTTTATAGCATTTGTAATTAAATTACTTAAAATAATATTTAGAAGATCTCTATTAATAAATAATTTTAATCCCTTTTGGCTGGATACGATAAAATTGATATTTTTTTGATTTGCACGATTTATAAAAATATCAACATTAGCATTTATTATATCTTTAATATTAATTTCAGTTTTATCAAATTTAATTTCATCTTCAGACTTCATATAGGCATAGTCAATCATTTCATCTATAATTGTAATAAGATTTTCCGCTCTTTGATTTGCTTTTTGAAGAGTTACTTTTGTTTTATCACCAATCTTGCCTGTAATCCCTTTTATAACCATTTCATAGTACCCCTTTAATGCAGCAAGTGGCCCACGTAATTCATGAGTTACCTGTAAAATAAAATTAGATTTTACTTTATCCAGGCTTTTATATTGATTTAGTTCTATCTCTACTTTTTTACCTCTCTCTTTTATTCGGGTTTTTATGCTTATAATTAAATAAGTAGTAATTATTAATGTTGAACATAAACCAAATACTCTAATAAGAATAAGATCATAATAAGTTGAGGTACTAATTGTTGTCATATTTAAAAAGAAATGAGGTATAAAATTAAAGTATTCAGCAAAAGCTACACCAATAGTTCCAAAAATCAGGATACAACAATAAATATATATATTCGAATTTGAGAATATAAAAGATGTTAGCATAATATGAAAGACAAAATAATAAGAAAAAGGATTTTCTAGAAATCCGGTAAAATAAATAAGTAAAAAAAGCATAATATAATCACAACAGACTTGAATATTAAAAAAAATACTCATGTCTTTACGAGAAATATTTTGTTTTTTGATCATAGAAAAAAATATAAAAAAAAGTAAATTTAATAATAACAGGATAACATTTAATGAATATAAAATCGAATAAGGAATATTAATGTTATATTTAAAGTTAACAAATAATAATACAATTAAAACTCCAAAACAAGCAATCCATCTTAGATTGATAAACCATTTAATGACTTTATTTAAATCTGTATGTTCATATGATTCAATTTTAGATTTAGATCTCATAATCGTTCTAATTTAATTATAAACTATACATTTAAATTATATAAGCTATGTTGTAAAAATAATAAATAATTTCGTTATTTCATTACTATAAAAATACTTATTAGCATCTATAAACAATAATGTCATTCTAAACATCTTCATTAAACAGATAATATAAAGTTATTTGTTTTCTGTAGGGAGTCCTATTGTAACAGTTGTACCCACCCCTACTTCACTTTCAATATTAATATAACCTTTATGCTGTTCGACTATCTGTTTAATAATATACATACCCAGGCCAGTACCTTTACCTTTCTCTTTTGTCGTATAAAAAGGAAGAAATATCTGTCGACGTTTATTATTGGGAATTCCATGTCCTGTGTCTATAATTGAAAATTCAATAAATGATTCTTCTTTCGATAATTTTGTCTGTAATGTCAAAATTCCATGGTTTCCCATTGCATGTGCTGCATTAATCTCTATATTTCTAATAACCTGCTCAATAAGCATCTCATCCCCCAAAACTGGCAGAAGATTTTCGGAATAATCTTTAACAATCGAATAGAATTTGAGTAAACCGCTTGTAAAAAGTAGTTCTGTTACTTTATTAAGTAATTTGTTTATGTAAACCAAATCCATACGTGGTTTTCTTGGTTTGCTAAGAGAGAGAAGATTGCGGGCATGAAGGGTAAGGCGCTGAGATTCCGTATTGAAAACTTCCAGACACTTCAAAGTTAACTCTCTGTCATCTGGTTTAGCTTTCAGAAGTTCAACATATCCAACAAGCCCGGTAATAGCATTATTGAGTTCATGACCTATGCTTCCAGCCACCATAGAAATCGAAGCCTGCTTTTCTGCATTGATGAGCTGCTCAATCATGGCTTTTCGCTCTGAAATATCCCTTACAATCCCCGTTACAATAAGATTCTCACCTTCTCCGGATACTGAAAGTGACAGCTCAATAGGGATTAAAGACCCATCCTTGCGTAATCCTTCAATTTCAAGCGATTTGCCTATAATAGTGGTTTTACCTGTCTGAAAAAAACGATTTATACCTGTTTGATGGTTTTCTCTAAATTGGGACGGCATGAGAATAGTCAGGAATTGTCCGGCTACTTCTTCAAATGAGTAACCAAACATTTCTTCTGCTGCTTTATTAAATAGAATCACTTTTCCATTGAGGTCAACAGAGATGATACCATCATGATTGGATTGAACAAGGTTTCGATATTTCTCCCCGGACTTTTTGATTTTATAAGTCTGCGTTTGTATCTGTTTTGATGCGCTCAATATGATTCCATAAAGAGCAAAATACAAAAGGGAAAATCCCAGAAACGTTAAGATCCAAACAATCCTGTTATCATTTGAGATATCTTCGTAAAGAGGATCCAGATTCTGGTATATTTCAAAGACGGTCATAATCTTCTTCTGTCCATTAAATAGTATCGGGACATACAATTCCAGAAGTCTGCCGGATTCCTTCTCCGACTCTTGCTCATCCTTATTTAAAAAACTCAACCTGGAAACTATTTCTCCATCCAATGCTTCACTTAATTCTTCATTGTCCAGGAAAGATTGTCCAACTAATTGTTCGTCATCAGACCAAATGACTAGATTACCGTTCCAGACTTTTATCCTTTCGATGTTAGGTCCTAGATTAAGGTGTTCTGTTATTTCCAAAAAAGTATAATAATCAGAACCATATTTAGGAGTAATAAGATCAGAAGCAATAAACTTATTTTTAACTTCAGCTGAAACAAAATTTGCTGTCAAATAAATCGACCTTGTAAGTGTATTTTGCTCGAGTGAGTTGGTGACTATCCAACCAAAGACAATACCGAAGATTATCAATATTATAAAAGATAAAACAGAAAATCTTTGTATAAGAGTTAACTTCTTCATAAATAATTCAGCCCTTCAACAAAACCGGTATAATTTAAATTCAAGAAAACAGTAAATGTTTTAATCCAAAAAATTCTACTACTTTAATATTATAATCTAAATTTTAAAATTTACACCGAATATTTTACACTACTCAAATCACAACCGTAATTAGGAATTTATAGGGACTTATACCCGGTCTATTCGTATAGCTTTTTTGGATAAGTATAACGATCCTTTAAATCCTTCTTGGCTTAGAAAGTGCCTTGCATTCACTTACGGGAACGCGCATGTCCATCTGTGTTCCGAAATCCTGATGGTCTAAATACTCTCCCGCACCGCCTGCGGCTCTTCCAATAGCAAATGCAATAAAGGGTATGTTTTTTGCTCGCTCTATTGTCATCCGTTTTTCACGCAGATGCCGCCAGCATATACCCAGCCACACACAGGCAATAGCTGCATCAACATTTACTGCAAGAACTTTGGTCATAGCACCGTTATTTTTTAATTCGACAACAAGGTTATGATAAAATTCAAGGAATATATTAACTTTTTTGCTTTCTTTAATAAAATTATATATAACCTGTTCACGTGGATCATAATTTACAGGATTATTTTTAAAAACAGGATGGCCCAGGCATGGGATTCTTTCATATTCCATAGATGCTTCTTTGGCAGCGATTTTTAATTTTTTAAAACTGTTTGCATAAGTTAATGCCAGCTCTTTTATATTAATCTTACTATCATAAGGATCATCTATTTCAAGATTACTAAAATGATTAAGGAGAAATTCCACAGCTTTTTTACCGTTTCCGCCATGAACTATTCCAATTGATGCAAGCGTTCCTATTATTGCAGTGTTTGGTGAATTACCTGCAGATGTAGAAAGCTTTGCTCCCTGTGCAGAAATCGTACCCGGCCCATTAGTTAGCGCAGCAATAAGTGTCATTTCTGCAAGTTGTTCTTCAAATTTATTTAACGGAGGTTCTCCTGTCCAGTATAAAATTAAAGATGAAACAAAGGATCTCTTTTTCATTAAATCCATTAGCGAAAATCCGTAAATTCTCGGAGTAACGCCGTCATTTGAACTTGCCCGGGATGCGTTTTTCATGGATTGCTTGCTTAAGCCAACACCAAGTTTATTTTTTAATAAAGTGTTTATCTGATCCGCATATGGTTCAGGAATATTACCCGGTGCTAAAGCCAATTCCGCAGGCAGTTGCTTTGTAAGTTTTTTTAGATTTACAAACCAGGGATTTAAATTGAGATGCTTTGTTATGGTGAAATCAAGGCCGATATTTAATGTGTCAACTACAAGATGAACAGCTTTTGCAATATCATGAAGAGCATTTATCCGGATTCCTCTTTGTAATTGTATTTTTAATTCCGGTGTTTTTTTATATTTTTTATCGGATTTAAATGGTTTAATTCCAAAATATTCATCAAATTCTTCCATCTTTGCTGTAGCGGAAGTATAGTTTCCTTCTACTACGGATCCTGCATGTCCGAGAGTTATAGAACTTTCTTCTGCGATTTTACCTGCGATATAAACAACGATTGGTTTAGAAAAAGGTTTGGAAAATCCCTTTTTTTTCATTATTTTAATAACTACATGCTCATATAGGCCGCCCGGCTCAATATAAAGCACAATAATCTTTGTATTTTTATCTTTTTCCGCGAGGCAAAGGAATTCTTTTAAAGGGGTTAATATAAGCAGATCCTTTCCTGTCGAAACACCAAAGGCTATTCCCATTCCGGAAGCATTTAAATAACTTGCAATTGTATTTACCATATTACCGGAATTGGAAAAAATGGAAACAGATCCTGTTTTAAATGCTTCCTCCGGAGAATTACCGCCAACAGCCCCAATACGTATCCTGTCGCAAACATTAATCATACCAAGAGTATTACATCCAATTACATCTATATTTGCTTCCTTTCCAAGCTGATATATCTTTGCTGTTACTTCCACTGCAACATGCTCTGTTATTATAAATATGGTTTCTACACAGTTTTTACCATGTTCAATTATTTCTTTTATTTCCCCGTATACAGCCTTTGGAGGTGAATAAACAATTATTTTATTAGGATGTTTTTCTTTTGGAAGTATTAACATTAATTCATGAAATGTTCCGTAAACAGGAATATCTCCGTTTAGGGTTTGTATTGTTTCTCCTCCCTTGCCCAAAGCCCAGCCTCCGATAATATTTTTACTGTATTTCTGGGAAGAAACAGCTACTTTAGAAGCTTCGCGCCCTGTAATATTGGATATGGCTATATGGTCGCCCTTTTTTAATAATTCTTTTAATGTTTTTGCTCTCATAGTTTTCTCCCTATATATTAGGATATTGCATTGGTTAATTTTGATGCATATTCAGCAACCAGGGTAACTGGAGTATCCGGCCCGAACATTACATAGGGCAAATTTAGGAAATCCAATGCTTGTTTAAGATAAAGTAATCCCCTAGAAAGTCTGGGCCCACCGCGTCCCACCACCACAGGAATATTAATTTGCTCGTTCTCCTCTACATAATTGATAAGTGCATCACCTATGGCCTGAAATGTAATATCTATAAAAGTATTATTTGCCTTACCGCCAAGAATAAGTAAGCATTTTGCATCTTTAAGTTTATAAGTAAAGCAGCGTTTTGCCGTACCGAACATCCTCTCATACGGAGGATTCCCACCAAAATCTGACAGGAACATCGGATCTCCACCTGTTATTTTTAAGGTTTCTGTAACAATAGTGGAGACACCGCCGCCAAACAGAATAGGAAGGATCTTTTTACCACCAAGATCTGAAACATGAGCCTGGCCCTGGTGGCTTGAAGAATTCCAGGTTTTCATTTCTTCTTCGAATGAGGTAACATTTTCCGGGTATTCAGGAAATTCCAAACCAGGTATTTTTGATTTATAATTAGCTTCGTCTATGGTGGCCTTAAAGTCGCAGGCATATGGCTTGCCTTTAGGAGTTACACGCCAGGGATTTATCTCTGCCGATATCATTCCTGCAGAAATAAAAAGATCCCAGAAGGAAATAAAGGTTCGTGATAATATACTAATAAAATTTTTAGGGCATTTTAATCCGGCCAGTGTTTCACTTACCTGGTATGCATCCAGGCCTTTAAATATATCTACCGGTATTGTAATCTTCTTATCATCAGGAATATCTTCGATATCAATACCCCCATTAAGGGAAATTGTAAAGCTTGGCTGCAATAAAGATGAGTTATAAGTGATAGCGGTAAATATCTCCAAGTCCGCGGGAATATATTCAACTAAATAAGCCGTACGGGGCATATGGCCGCATATTTCCGTATTTGAAATCTTTTTAATTTGAATTATCGCATCCTGTGCATTATTTACTTCCACAATTGCATTGGATTTTGCCCTTTTACCGGAAAGCACATCCGGCTTAATAATGGCTTTTCCCTTCCATCTATCCAGGGCATTTTTTATCTCATTTCGCTTTTCAGTAGCTTCCATATATTGAGGCGCCGGTAAATTGTAACATGGTGCAAAATACTTTAGAAAGCTTAATTCTGTAACCCGAATAGACATATTTATCCTCCTGTTTTACTTACCTATAACTGACAGTTCTTTACCAACTTTGATAAATGCGTTTATGGCTTTTATTATGTCATCATGAGAATGTGCAGCAGACAATTGCACTCTTATACGTGCTTTTCTTTTTGGTACAACAGGATAGGAAAATCCGATAACATATATTCCTTCTTTAAGCAAAGATTCTGCCATTTTTATACAGAGGACCTCATCATAGAGCATCACCGGAACAATAGCAGTTTCTCCGGATATAATATCAAATCCTGCAGCTTTCATTTTTTCTTTAAAAGTTCTAGCATTTTCTTTAATTTGTTGCCGTAATTCATTTGATGATAAAAGTATTTCCAGTACTTTTATTGTTGCCCCTGCAATTGCCGGGGCCAGTGTGTTTGAAAAGAGGTATGGCCTGGAACGCTGTCTTAGCATTTCTATTATCACTTTTCTCCCGGAAGTACAACCACCGGAAGCACCACCAAGTGCTTTACCAAAAGTTGTAGTAATAATATCTATTCTTCCGGATACATTACAAAGCTCGGGAGTACCTTTACCTGTTGCTCCTATATATCCTGTTGCATGGGAATCATCCACCATTACAAGTGCATCATATTTGTCAGCCAAATCACATATTTCTTTTAGTTTTGCAATATCACCATCCATAGAAAATACACCGTCTGTACATATTAACCTGTATCTAGAAGGTTCTGCTTCTTTAAGTGAGGACTCAAGTGCATTCATATCCGAATGCTTGTACCTTAATCTTTTTGCCTTGCATAGCCGGACACCATCGATTATTGATGCATGATTAAGTTCATCGGAAATAATTGTATCTTCTGAAGTCAGCAACGGCTCAAACACACCTCCGTTTGCATCAAAACAGGCTGCGTATAAAATAGTATCATCCATCCCTAAGAATTCGGATATCTTTTTTTCCAGATCTTTATGTAATTCTTGCGTTCCACAGATAAATCTTACACTCGAAAGTCCATAGCCCCATCTGTCCATAGCTTCTTTGGAAGCTTTTATTACTTCCGGGTGATTTGACAGGCCAAGGTAATTATTTGCACAAAAGTTTAAAACACTTTCGCCGGAAGTTAATTTTATAGTAGAACTCTGTGAACTGTTAATAATCCTTTCATCTTTATAAAATCCCTGTTTTTTTAAATCTTTTAGAGTGTTAATAATATCGGTTTTCATTTTACCAAACATTTTTTACTCCTATTTTCCTACTATAATCAATTTTATTATAGCTGGTGTTTACTATTATTGCTATTCCGGTCGGATAAAACCTTAAGCATGTCCTCTGTCATTTTGTCCAGATCATATACTGGATTCCAATCCCATTCTACTCTGGCAGCGTAATCCTCAAGATTGTTCGGCCATGAATCTGCAAGGGCTTGCTTTACGGGATCGATTTTGTAATCGATTTCAAATTCCGGAATATATTTTCTAATATATGCTGCCTGTTCCTCCGGAGAAAAACTCATAGAGGTAATATTAAATGCATTTCTGTGCCTGAGCCGTTCCGGATCCGCTTCCATTAAATCAATAGATGCTTTAACTGCATCCGGAATATACATCATATCAAGATATGTATTTTCTTTTAGAAAACATGTGTATTTTTTTTCTTTTATTGCTGCATAATATATTTCTACCGCATAATCCGTAGTTCCTCCTCCGGGAGGAGTAATATTGGAAATAATACCAGGATATCTTACACCGCGTGTATCAATATCATATTTATGAAAGTAATAATCACATAAAAGTTCTCCCACAACTTTGGTTATACCATAAATCGAGGTGGGACGCTGGATAGTATCCTGTGGTGTAAAATCCTTCATTGTGCTTGGACCAAAAGCTGCAATTGAACTTGGTGTGAAAACAGCTAACTTTTTTTCTCTTGCAACTTCTAAAATAATATATAAACCATTTGTATTTATATCCCAGGCTTTTTGCGGATTTTTTTCTGCTGTTGCTGAAAGAAGAGAGGCCAGGTGATAAATTGTATCAATTTTATGTTTATTTATAATTTCTGAAAGTTTTTTTCCGTCTCTGCTATCGACCTTATAAAATATAGATGAATTTATTAGAGTTTGATTTTTATCATCCCGAATGTCCGTAACTATTACATTATCTTTTCCGTATTGCTTTTGTAAAGCCACGGTAATTTCTGAACCGAGCTGTCCTAATGAACCAGTAAGAAGTATATGTTTCATTTTTTATACCACCTAAATTATAAAAGTAAAACTGTATAAATGGTAAATATTTTATATATTCAACTTGATAAATCTATATAAAAATACTAATATATTAAACATATATTCATTATATTGAACAAGAAGAAATAAATCAATAAGGAATTATATGAAAAATGAAAAACCCCCATTAATTGGGAAAAATATTTTAAAGATTAGGAATAAGCAGAATATTACATTAAATGTACTTGCAGAAAGGAGTGGTGTATCAAAAGCCATGCTTTCCCAGATTGAATCCAATAAAGTTAATCCTACCGTAGCAACTGTCTGGAAAATTGCACAGGGCCTTGGAGTGGAAATAAATGAATTATTAAAGGGAAGTCCGGAACCTGCCAGAATATTTACTGTGAGTAAGAGCCATGATATTGTATCACTTAATACAGATGAAGTGGGCTTGCATATAAGTGTATTATCTCCATTATCCATGGTAGAAGATCTTGAAATGTATATGCTAACATTTAAACCAGAGGGCTCGTTAGTGTCCGAACCTCATTTTCCAAAAACAGAAGAATACATTACAGTAATAGAAGGAAGTGTACTTGTAAAAGCCAGAGAAAATATTTCCGATCTTCATAAAGGAGATTTTTTAAGGTACCATTGTGATGTAGAACATTCTATAGAAAACACAGGAAATTCAGAGGCGATTGTTCATATGGTTGTAAGGTTTAGTAAAAGGCACTGGGAGTAGGAATGTATTTCTACTCTCCATAAAAAATAAACGGTGCCCAAAAGAAGGGATGGGAATAGTCTAAAGACTGGATAAAAGAGCGCTTCATTTGGCTCATCGCCTGTTTATAAGAATAATCGTTATTTACTACCAATTCATAAAAACCACTCATAAAATCTTTAGTTGAGATATCCGAGACCTGCCATAATGAGACAGAAAGACTGTTTGCCCCGGCGACTAAGAACGACTGAGCTAATCCGACTATACCTTCTCCTCCATAGATTTTTCCCAATCCTGTTTCACAAGCAGATAAATTGACAAAATCCGCAGCTATATTTAGTTCCGCAATTTCTTTTGTTGTTAAGTATCCATCTTCACTCTCAGTATCAGTTACAACTAAGGCAGATAATTCCGGCTGCTCAGGTAAAACTAAACCATGAGTAGCAAAATGAATGATCTTATAATTTCTAAGCTCACCTTCATTGGAAAGTTGTTTAATCGCTGTTTCTGAAACAGCAACTCCTAAATAAACATCCGGAGAAGAGAATAGGACACTAATGTTTTCCAGTTCTAAAATTGTACCAGGAAGATTACTCCAATTAGAATCTATTAAAGCCCGATATTCATTAGAATAATTCTCCGGACTGAAATAGTTATAATTGGCACCACCAAAGCCGATGAAATCTTCCCTTCCCGGGTCATAATTCCTATTGGCTACAATTTCCGAGACAGCTAACGACTGAACATATGATATATCGTATTTTTCTATTACATATCTGCCGTCTGGCATTATTAGGGTCTCAAAGGGAAGAAAAGCTAAAATACCTTCAGGAATAATGGTCAGAGAGTTTACATCTTCCAGTTGGTCAGTAATGGGAGCTAATAAAAAGTCAAACAATAAGCGTCCAAGCAACTGTATTTGCTGCTCATTTGATCCCGAAATTAGTAGTAAGCGATAATAGGTGATTAGATCGTCAAATGACATCTCAAAAGAATTCAACAATTCTGTTTCTATTCCCATAACAGCTAAACCCCGATTTGCTTCTTTAAGCTGAGTGTATTCTAATAAGAAATGTTCTGGTATCTGATCTGTTATTTCATCCGGATGTAGGAAAACACCAGAAAAACCGGTGTCAGAAATTGTTAATAGTGAAAGCCAGGGTGTTGAACTGCTTCCATATTCAATAATCAGCTCATTGGATTCTAAATCTTTTTGCACTGCATCTATCCCGGAAAATGGCAATTCTTGTTGCGATTGTCCCAATAACTGTTCTTTTAAATACCTGGCAGAAGAAAACTCTAAGATATTTATAGCTGATTCATATTCCTCTATATCTAAATATGTTATAGCAAGCCATTGATAAACATGAACTTCGGCTGCCAGATAATCAAGACGATTCCGCCCGCTTGCAGATAATCGCAATTGCTCTTTTAAAGCAATTGATTGTTCAAAAAAAGGAATCGCCAATAGATGCTCACCTAAATAGAGTTGCGCTTGCGCGATATTAAATAAACAGACAGACCGATCTGCAATTCTATGATACTCCTCTGTTAATGGCAAAGCCTCCTCATAAGCTGCTAAAGCTTTTTTGAACTTATTCTGTCGAAAATAAACTCCTCCCATATGAATATTTATGCGGATTATTTCTATAATATTATCTTGCTGTATGGCAATATCCATAGCCTGCTGGTAGTAAACTAAAGCCTGGTCATTATTCCCTAATCCAAAATATGCCATTCCTATACTATTTAGTAGTGTACAATAAAAGGGGGATAAAGAAATATTTGCCCGTAATAAGAGTTCTTCATACTGTTCAATTGCAGCATTAAAATCATTTCGAGCATGATGTACTCCTCCTATGCTGATTAGAATCTTTACAATATTTTCTTCAGCTTGCTGCTGCTCGGCATATTCCAAAGATAGATTGTAGTTTTGCAGAGCAGTATCATATCTTCCCCAGCCTAATTCAATATTTCCCAATCCTTCATAGATACCTGGTAAATAGACTAATTGTTTGTAGCGCCTGGCATGCAAAAAGGCTTTCTGGTAATAGTCATACGCTTCACTCCAATTATCTATAGAATAAAAACTGTGTGCTAAATAGGTATAAGCTGAGACAATTATATCATGATAGTTTTTCTTTATAGCTTCATCAATTGCTAAAAGAAAATCTACTTTTGCGATATCATAATTAAGAAGATAATAATTGGCCAAACCCCGCCACAAACTTGTATAAGCAGTTAGATTTAGATTGCCAGATAGTGTTGAAAAAATATCTTCTGCTTGATTAAATTGGTCTATAGCTAATTCAAAATCACCATTATTATAAGAACTTACGCCTTTCTCAAAAAGAGCATATCCCTGATTAAAATCCTCTGAGTTTAAAGGAAAAAGTATAAACAAAAAGAAAAAAAGAGAGTAGCATAGACTAAAACCTTGAAATCTCATAAGCAATTATATCTTTTATCTGAATATTTTGCAATAATTCGTTTTGCAAAGAGCTGCGATTCCGATTATTGAATTTATCATCCTTTATAGAAAATGAAGAACCCCGGAGTAGAACTCCGAGGTATCTTCGTTCTGTAAGGCTGCCTGACCACATGCAAGCTTGTGGTCAGGCACTACCCTCAAGTCAGAACTACGAGATATTTTGGCTGTCAGAATAAAGAACTCTGTATTCGGCTTATGGTATAATAGTATAGTTTAACAACAATTCAGACAACTGCTCTTTCTGCTCCACTGTTAAACCTCTTGTTAATAAGTTTCTTGATGCACTTCCCAAATTACTAAAAGCCTCTTCAATATCAGAAAATTGAACAGTAGAAGCCATAACCTTTATAAACTCCGTTCCGAAAGGCTCACCGAGATTAAACTTAAATGGATAATTACTATCCGGAATACTATGTATAGTATTTGCACTAATATAATTATCTGAATAATACTCATTAGGAAAAATAAGCTGAACATCTCCATTTACATCGATATGGAAGATTTTAATATAGCAGCCTGTATTTGAAAAAAAATTAATTATAAGTTCTTCATTATTTTTATATGTTGCACCGTTTCCCCGTTCTATCCATGCATTTATAAGAGATAATTCATTAGAGGAATCTATTATATTTGAAAGTTCATTTTTTATATTAACAGCATCCGTTAAATTATCTGGAATAATGGAGACAGATATATCTCTCTTTGCAATTACAAGTTCCTGTGCATATAATACGGATCCGTTTTCTATATCTAATAAATTAAGAAAAACATTTACAGTATATCCATTATCAAAATACTTGCCAAGTAAAAGGGCCTGTACTGCATCAAGCTCTCCTATTCTTACTGCCTGATTTTCATCAACCAATCCTGAGTGCTGGAAATCCCACTGCTCACGGATAAGATCTAGATTGTCCGTATCCGATAATTCAAACCTTTCACTTTTTTGAATAGCAACAAATAATTTTTGCTTAAAAATACTGGAAAACTCACTGCCAAATTCATTATCAGAATAGACAATATTTCCAACACCAATTATCATATTTTCTAAAACATTGTTTTCCATATTATTTACAGCAGCTGCAATCTGAAGATCTATATTATCAGGGAAAATTGGGATAACTATGAAAATAATTATTAAGAATATTAAAAAGCCTTTCATTCAACTATCCTCCACAAAAACTTATTTTTAATAAGTAAAGATTAAATAAATCTTAATACAGGAAAATATAAAAGAATAATTAATCATGAAGCAGGTTTAATATAATTATACTTCACTAACATTATTGTTTCAATTATTTAAGATACTTATTTTATTTTTTTTAAGATAATTTTAAGCTTTTTTACTTTAATCGCCTTGTATATGTTAGTTTATAGCTAATATATAAAGAAATTACACAAATCAACCTTGCGAAATCTCTATTTTTAATTGCGAAACCGCTAAAAGTATTAAAACACCCGGTAATTCTTGACGAAGTCCAAATGGTACCTGAAATTCCTTATTAATTTATCTTGATAATAGTAAATATGTGGAAACAAAGAAAAAGGAAACAAGTACTATAGCCGGCTTCCAAATATATCTTACACACAACCTTATTATTAGAATTCTAATAAATGATTAATATCATGAAGCATTCTTCCATCCAAAATTCTTATTACTTTAATAATCATGTTTTCTATACGATAAATAATTCTGTAATTTTCATATACTAGCTCTCGATATTTATCTGAAAATACATCCTCAAATTCAGGAACAATTCTTCCAATTTCCGGAAAAATTGTTAATTCTTTAATTAGTTTTAAGATATTTGAATAATACTTTTTCGCTGTACTCTTATTCAATTTATAGTAGTAACTTACAATTTTTTCTAAATCTATTAAGGCATCATGAGCAAGTATAGTTTTAAAAGTCATACTTTTTTGAGAAATAATCTTCTACTTCTTCTATAGATTTTGCTTTCTTATTATTAAGAGAGAATTCACCTTCATTAATTAATTTTAATAATTTAACTTTCTTGATAAGCTCCTCCCATGTCTTGATATCAAGAAAAATACCAGCAGATTTGCCGTTTTGCGTAATAATAAAAGGTCTACGTTCTTTTTCTAACTTTTTTAAAACATCATTAAAATGGCTTTTAAAATAGGATAATGAGTTGATATCATCTTTTAAAGAAAATTTCATATTTCACCCCTATTTTAATTTAGCATTAATCAAGATTAATTTCTACTAAATTAAGTCTAAATTAATATTATTTTATTCTGACTGCCGAAGTACTTCGCAGTTCTACTGCTGGGATAGAAGCTATGTACTAGTCATGCAAGCTTTTGGTCAGGCCACAGCATCATGAGAACGAAGATACCTCGGAGCTCTGCTCCGAAGTTCTTCATTACTACAATTTTAAAATTGCTTCATACCATTTTGCTGCAATTTTTTTATGTCCTTGCTCATTCGGATGGGCACCATCGAATAAGTCCTTAAAGCTAAGGTTAGAATTGATATCAACAAAAGTAATCCTGCGATTATTTTGGTTCAAATTAGCACAAAGCAATTTCATTTTATTATTATAATCATTTACTGTTTTATTTATGAAATAATCATTAATTGGAGGAATAGAAGCTATAAGGATCTTACTCTCAGGTTTTAATTGGCAGATATTATTTATAAGTATATTTAATTTCTTTATAGCAATTTCTGCTGATTGTAATTGAGCTATATTATTTGTTCCGATTAAAAGTAATATAATAACCGGTTCAATATTTTTAAGCCAGCTTATAATTCGTGAATCTATTTCTTCGATAGTCCATCCGGAATGTCCTTCATGTTTTTTTTGAAGCAGCTCTTTTGGACCATTTTCCTCTGAGCCTAAAAAAGTTAACTCAATATTCGATAAACTTAATAATCTAAAAAGTTCTATTCTATATCCACCCGGGTAATTATAACCATCTGTGATGGAATCACCCAAAGGCAAAATAGATAATTTTTTATTTTCTAAATTACTGCTTTCCTTAACGATTTTCTATTTTTCCATTTCTAAGCATAAAGCCATTCCCATTCCTCCGCCTATGCACAACGCAGCGAGGCCTTTTTTTACTTTTCGTTTTTTCATCTCATGTGTTAGAGTTACCAGGATTCTTGCTCCGGTGGCTCCTATTGGATGTCCCAATGCAATGGCACCTCCGTTAACATTTATTATACCTGTATCCCAGCCAAGTTCACAATTAACTGCAATTGACTGTGAAGCAAAAGCTTCATTTGCTTCTATAAGTTCAAGATCCTTAATAGTCCAGTTTGCCTTTATAAGGGCCTTTTTTACAGCGTCTACAGGGCCCATGCCCATAATAGAGGGTTTTGTACCATGATATGCATAGGAGACTATCCTGGCCATAGGCTTTAGCCCGTATTTTTTACAGCCGTCTTCACCTGCCAACAGCAGGCAAGCTGCTCCATCATTAATTCCGGAGGAGTTCCCGGCAGTTACTGTTCCGTTTTCTTTAAATACGGATTTTAGTTTTACCATGTCTTTTATCGTAAGCCCAGGACGCGGGTGTTCATCCGTATAAAAGGTTATTGTCTCTCCTTTTTTCCCGGGTATTAATACCGGTATTATTTCATCCTTAAATTTTCCTTCATTTATGGCTTTCTCACATTTTTGTTGAGAAAAAAGTGCGAAATCATCCTGTTCTTTTCGTGTTATATTGTATTTTTCGGCAATGTTCTCTGCTGTAATACCCATATGGTAATTATTAAATATTTCCCATAACCCGTCATGAACAAGGGAATCTATTATTTCACTGTTTCCCAGTCTGTAACCATTACGTGCTTTTTTAAGTAAATAAGGGGCATTAGACATACTTTCCGTGCCGCCGGCTATAATAATTTCTGCATCTTCACATTTTATTGCCTGTACTCCTAATCCAACAGCCCTTAGTCCGGATGCACAAACCATGTTAACTGTCATTGCTGTTTTTTCTACTGGTATACCGGAATTAACAGCTATCTGTCTTGCTATATTCTGTCCATTTCCAGCAGAAAGAACATTACCGAATATTACTTCATCTATTTCTTTTCCTGTTAAATTATTTTTCTTTAAAAGGGCAGATACAACAGAAATTCCAAGATCTACACAAGTCTTTTTAAAAAGTGATTTACTTAAACTGCCAATGGCTGTTCTAACTCCGTCTACAATATAAACATTTTTCATTTTCTACCTCTTTTTTCATTACATCAAAAGTTTTAAAATATTAAAACTCTTTTTACAATTTTATTAACCGCAGATAACGCAGAGTTCGCAGAGTTTTATTATTCTTTATAATTATTAACAATTCTTTTTAATCACCTTTTTATCCTCTGCGATTTTTTATAATTTCCCATAAAACTTTTAATACTACCGTTTTTTCTCTATTTGTTTGATTATAAACTCAGCAACATGTTCTGCATATGTGCCCTTTCCAAATCCTGCATCGAATCCAAGTTCACGTGCTGTTTTATTATCCATACGTGGACCTCCTGCAATAAGGATAAAACGTTCACGTAGGTTTCTGGCTTTTATTATCTTCATAAACTCTGTAAGGTTTAAAATATGTATATTTTTCTGTGTTACTACCTGGGATATAAGTATTGCATCTGCATTTGTTTCTATAGAAGCATCTATTACCTTTTCATTTGGCATCTGCGCGCCCAGATTGTAAGCCTTTATCATGGGGTAACGCTCAAGGCCAAAATGATGGTCATATCCTTTCATATTAAAAATAGCATCTATTCCTACCGTATGGGCATCAAACCCCGTACATGCACCCACTATGATAATCTTACGCTTTATATTTTTTTTAATATAGGCATTAATCTCATCAAATCCCATAGGCTCCGATTTTTCTTTACAGTCTTCGGGAATTTTAATTTTATCCATATCTATACCTTTTGAGGTTTTTGCATAAATAACAAAAAAAGTAAATTCCTCCGAAAGGGGTGCGGAATGGACTAGCTCATAATCATCAAAGCCCCAAAGCTTTATCAACTGCCCTGCTGCTTCTTTTGTTTTTTCAGATTCTTTTAAGGGAAGAGTGAAAGACAATTGGACTGCACCATCATCCAGAGTATCTCCATAAGGTTTAACTATCATATTTTCCTCCTTATAAAATTATAAGTAATGTCAAAAGTTTCAAAATATTAGAACTTTATTTAATATTTTTAACCGCAGAGAACGCAGAGATCGCTGAGTTGTATTATACTAAGTTCTATTAAGGTTTTTTTTAAGAAATGATTCGAAAGGATTCCAATAATGCTTTGATTTTTTCACAACTCCATCAAAACCTTTTCCACCATATTGCTTTCTTTTAATTTCTGCAAAATCCCCCTTCTCTATACTTATGAAAAGCCCGGAAGTATTTATTTCTTGTAGAAAAGAAATTGCTTCATCCAGCACTTTATGGGCCCTTTTTACAATTAATCCGTCCTGCCTAAATTCAATCTCATTATAAAAAGCATCCATATTATTCATTACATAGAGAGCGTTCTCTATGGCAAGATGCCTGTCCTGAATATATGGATTGTGCATAGCTTCGGAAATCATACCAAGAAGATGTATGCTTTGCCCGGTTGCTTTGGATGCAAAGTTAAACATTGTGTTCAAAGCATATCCTCTAAATATATCACCGGACATAAACTTTGTCGGGGGCATATATTTTAACGGACAATCCGGAAATATTTCGCGAGCCATTTGTGCTTGTGCCAGTTCTAAGAGAAATGCATTTTTCTGAGAAGGATCTATTTCAAAGGCATGGCCAAGCCCCATAAGCCTGGAAGGCAGACCTGCATTATAGGCAAATTTTTCATTTATAAATTGAGAAGCAAGAACAGTATATGCTTTTTCAATGGCATCGGAGGTGGTTAGATAGTTGTCTTCTCCTGTATTTATAATAATGTCCGAATAGGCGTTTATCATTCTGGAAAAATTCTGGTCTACAAAGGTTCTGTACATATTGATGTCCCGGAACAAAACACCATACATGGAATCATTCAGCATCATATCAAGCCGCTCCAGTGCACCCATGACAGCTATTTCCGGCATACAGAGGCCGGAACAATAATTTACAAGCCTTATGTAGCGCTTAACTTTTGTACAGCTCTCATCCAGTGCGCTACGCATTATCCGGAAATTTTCCTGGGTTGCATACGTTCCGCCGAATCCTTCAGTTGTTGCGCCATAAGGAACATAATCAAGCAGACTCTGGGCAGTAGTTCGAATTACAGCTACTATGTCCGCGCCCTGGAAAGCCGCGGCTTGTGCTTGTTTAATGTCCTCATATATGTTTCCTGTCGCAACAATTACATATAAAAGGGGAGATTTTTCATTCCCTTTGTACTGTTCAAGTTTATTATTTCTAAAAGCAATATTGCCCTTTACTTTTTTTTCGAAATTAGCAATTAATTCTAAGGCCTTATTTTCTAATTTTTTCTTATCTGCAAATTCAATTTGTGTGAGGTCTAAGCCATTTACTACAGCCTTATCAAGTTCTTTAACTGTTATATTTTTTTGTACCAGAGCATTAATATAATATTTAGACAGCCCATCTGCTAAATATTCATTTAATGAGTCTGCAATAATATTAGGAACAGGAACACCGCAGGAATCAACACCATCTGCACCCATTAGTCTTAAAACAGCCCTTTCTACAGAAATAGTGGTATGTTCGTAAATAAAACTTTGAACAGGACGAACAATATCTGTTGCCAGGTTTCTGGCATTTTTAATTTTTTCCGGCGGCAAATTAAGTTTGTTTTGTCTCATGAGATCTTTTAGTCCTTTTTAAATTTTTGGGTTCCAGAAACAGCTTTTCGCCTCTTAATAATTTGGCTATGCCGTCTAAAGGTTTATACCTATCATCATCACATATTTTACACCTGCCGCAATTAGAAAAAATATCTTCAGGTTCCGTATAAGTGGTAATAACACCTTCATAATTTCTAAGTATTAATTTTCTGTCAGATCTGGACAGCATATAATTGGGGCCTACGGGTATTTTACCTCCGCCGCCCAGAGCATCTACAACGAACGTTGGTACTGCCATACCGGTGGTATGCCCTCTGAGGTTTTCAACTATCTCTATGCCCTTTGCAATGGACGTTCTAAAATGTGATATCCCCTGAGATAGATCACACTGATAAATATAATAGGGCTTTACCCTTATTCTTAATAACTGCTGCACTAACTTTTTAAAAATAGAAGGACAATCATTCACATCCCTTAAAAGTACACTCTGATTACCCAGTGGTATACCGGCATTAGCAAGCATAGCACACGCATTTTCGGATTCCGGAGTGATTTCTTTAGGATGATTAAAATGTGTGTTTACATAAATAGGATGATATTTCTTAAGCATATTAACAAGCTCTTCTGTAATTCTTTGAGGTAGCACAACAGGCATGCGGCTTCCAATCCGGATTATTTCCACATGTTTTATGGCCCTTAATTTTTTTAAACCGGCTTCCAGATGGTTGTTGGGAAGTACAAAGGGATCCCCTCCGGAAATCAGTACATCCCGGATTTCATTATGCTCCCTTATATATTCAAGTGCCTGTTCCATTGCACCTTTAGACAGGTGTTTATCATTAAAACCAACCAGTCTTCTACGTGTACAATGCCTGCAGTACATAGAACAAATATTTGTCATTAGGAAAAGCACCCTGTCCGGGTATCTGTGTGTGAGTCCTGGTGCTGGAGAATCTACATCTTCATATAAAGGGTCTTCCAGATCCGATTCTTCCTTTATAAGTTCCTTTATCTGTGGAATGCCCTGAAGCCGTATTGGGCATCTGCGGTATGTTTTGTCCATTAAAGAAGCATAGTAAGGAGTAATAGCCATACGGAATTTTTCCAGGCATTTATTAAGTTCCTCTTTTTCCGTATCGTTAAGGTCCAGTACTTTTTCTAATGTTTTTACGTCCCGTATAGCATTCGCAAGCTGCCAGCGCCAGTTGTTCCAATCCTTCAATGAAACATCTTTATAAAAAGTTATTTGCTTGAATCCATTACTCATTTATTTCTCCTGCAAGTACTTTTTTTTAGCCTTAACATAAAAAAAGATAACACTTTTTAAGTATAAATTTCCGTATACAGTTTTCTTATCTTTTCTGATTCCCGTAAAATATTAAGAGTAAAATCTGCATGGCCTTCGGCATAACCGTTTCCAATTATCATTGTAATGTCTTTTCCTACTCCCTCGGCTCCAAGTGCCGCTTTTGTAAAAGACGTTGCCATACTAAAAAAATATACAAGCCCTCTGTTTCTGCACATAAGAATAGAGGACATCTCCGTATTGGGGATGTTAACACAATTAATAACCACATCTGCCATAGCTCCGTCTGTTAGTTCAAATATCCTGTTATAACAGGATAATGCATCTGTTGCATTAAGCTTAATATTTTTATTACATATATTGATATCTTCTAATTTTTTTAATCCCCTATCCGAAGATGCTATACCGATTATCCGGCCGGTTTCTCCGGCCTTTTTTTTTGCTACATATGCACAAAGCAGTCCGGACTTACCACTTGCACCAATAATTACAACTGTATTACCAGGTTTAACCAGCCTATCTGTCTGGGGTGGAGCGCCGCAAACATCCAGGGCAGCCAGTACCAGAGCCGACGGCATATCATCAGGAGACTTCGAATAAATACCACTTTCAAAAAGGATGGCCTGCCCTTTTATCTTTATCTGGTCTACGTCTTTTTTTACTTCAAGAATTTCATCAATCTTAAGTGGTGTAAGAGACAGAGAAACCAGGCTTACTAACTTATCTCCGGGTTTAATGTCTCGCTTTTTCTTTAAACTTTCCCCAACTGTGTTAACTCTCCCGATAAACATTCCTCCGGAACCTGTTACTGGATTTTGCATTTTACCCTTGGTATTTACTATTTCCAGTATCATTTCCCTGATTTTTGCATCATTATTATTTGAAGCATTTTTTAACTGGGTAAAACTTGCAGAATCAATATTCAGAATATCAACATCCACAAGTATTTCATTATCATAGATTTCATTCATATCATTATTAATTTTTTCTGCCGGCTGAGGCAGCCCTCCCTGAGGGATTATTACCCTGTGACTTCCGAATGGATTTCCTTTTTTCATATTAATTTCCTATTAACTTTAGTGTAAATTTAATAATTTTCTTACATCAGCAGGGTCTGTCAGTTCATATCCTGCTTCTTTTGATATTCTAACAGCCCTTTCTACAAGCTGGGCATTGCTCTTTGCAAGTTCTCCTTTTGCATAATATACATTATCTTCAAAACCAACTCTGATAAATCCACCTAGTGCTATTGCACCGAAATGTGATTCAAGTGACGCCTTTCCCCCTATACCCAACACTGTCCAGAAACTATCCGGAAATATACGCTTAACAAAAAAATCTAAATTCTCTATATTATATTTAACTCCTGCAGGAGCATTCATAACAAGTCCGTAATGATATGGCGGGTCTATCAATCCTTCCTTTATTAATAAATGGGACGAATAAATATGTGAAAGATCAAAGCACTCAAAAGTCGGCCTTACCTTATATTTCTTCATTGTACTTGCAAACTTCCGCATAATAGGCAGTGTATTAAGGATATACTCATTTCCAAAATTTATAGTACCGCAGTCCAGAGATGCCATTTCCGGTTCCAAGATAATAGGCCCGAGCCTTTCTTCGGGTGTCATTCCAACAGCCCCGCCGGTGGTAATTTCTATAATTACATCACATTTTTTCCTAATAAGCCCAATGGTCTTTTTAAAAACATTTATGTCCTGTGTTGGGTTACCATCGTTATCTCTAACATGCAAGTGAATAATTGAAGCTCCAGCTATAAATGCTTCATATGCTGAATCTGCAATTTCTTCCGGTGTTATGGGAAGATTCTGATTATCCTTTTTTGTTGTTTCTGCTCCTGTTAAAGCACAGGTAATAACCATTTTTTTCATATATTCTTTTTTACGCTTCTCCAAATTATAGTGACCATCATCCTCGCAGCTACACTACGGGGATGAAGGTTATAAACTAATGCCTGACCACATGCAAACTTGTGGTCAGGCTGCAACCTTTCAGAAAGAATATACTTTAGAGCTTTGCTTCGTCGTATCTTCATTTTTCATATTTTTCTTTTAAATATTCTAAAGATTCATTTATAGCTTTAACAGAATAATCCAGATCTTCCTGTGTGTGCCTATAAGCTATGTAACCATGGTGATAGGGCTGCATAAAGACTTTCCTGCGGATTAACTGTGTATAAAAATCCATACGTTTTTCTTTATATACTTTTTCATTATCTTTTTTAAAGCTTATAAACATCATAGGAGGTATTCCGCTTAGTTCTGCTCCTATATCATACTTATCAATAGCTTCTTTGACTTTTTGCATGAATATCTTTCCTTTTGCCCAGATTTTTTCAAGGACACAGTCCCTTTCCAGTATTTCGATGGTTTTTAAAGCAGCAACATAGGAAAGACTATTCGGTATAAAGGTGGAAGAAACAAATACTTCCTTTTCTCCTTTATTCATTATTTCTGCTTTGCCTGTAACCAAGCTTATAGAATACCCGTTGGCCATGGCTTTACCAAAACAGCCCAGATCCGGTGTCACACCATAATACTTTTGTGCTCCACCCATTGATACTCTAAAACCTGTTCGTATTTCATCAAATATAAGAACAGAACCGTATTTTTCCGTTAATTTCTTAACTCCTTCCAGGAACCCGGGTTTTGGTTCTTCTATTTTGGCAGCAAGTGGATGCCCCAGGGGAGTTATAATTACAGCCGCTGTTTCATCTCCATGCTGCTTCATAAGGTTTTCCAGTTCATCCAGATCATTATAATGGAATTCAAATACATCTTCATAAAGTTTTTTCGGAATGCCTCCCTTTACTTCGACACACCAGTCATGCCATCCGTGGTATCCGCAGCGTATTATCTTTTGCCTTCCGGTATAAGCTCTCGAAAGCCGTACTGCTACAGTTGTTGCATCGGAACCTGTTTTAACAAAGAGTGATTTTTCCGCACAGGGTATTAGTTCTTTTAGTTTTTCTGCAATCCTGTTTTGAAAACTCTGCGTTAAGGAAAAACAGAAACCCTTGTTTTTTATCTGGTTTATTACTGCATCATCCACTTCATCTTCCCTGTATCCAAGGATGATAGGGCCGTATGCACATAAAAAATCTATATACTCATTCCCGTCTAAATCAGTAACCCTTCCGCCTTTACCGGAATCAAAGAATATAGGATACTCTCCTTCTACAAAATTGTACGGCCTTCGGATCCCAAGAACACCTCCGGGTATTAATCTTTTTGCTGTCTCAAATTCTTTCAGGCTTAAGGTAAGTTTTAATTTGTCCGGATTTTCCATTATCTACAGTCCTTCATTAATGTATTTTGTCCTTAGTATACGCCGCATAATTTTATTAGATGCAGTGCGGGGCAGGGACTTAACAATTATAGTATCATATATTTTAAACAGGGGATTAAGGTGTTGTTTTATCATTCCCTGAAAAATTGCTTTTAATTCATTTTGCTCCATGCTTCCAAAGGACATAAGGACAGCATAAATGACAAGCCGATTTAGTCCCCCGCCTGGAGATGGGACAGCAATAGCTGCAGTCTCCTTAACAACATCCAGAGTATTAATTAGCAGCTCTATTTCTACGGAACTTACTTTTATTCCTCCAAGGTTCATTGTATCGTCTATGCGGCCATGCATACGAAAATATCCGCCACCCAATTTCTCTACCTGGTCACCATGACGACGAAGTTTTAAAGGATATTTTTTACCGCCTTCCGTTAATTGTATGTTACGTTCATTCGGATGATGTGGAGTTCCCTCAAAATATATTTGATGATGGTCTTTATTAAGCAATTCTGTCGAAAGTCCAATGCACGGAGGTATTAAAAATATTTCCCCATTATCTGATTTTTGGCCTTCTTCATCCAGAACAACAAAATCCAAACCCAAAGCCGGTGTAGAAAAAGTACCAGGTGCAGCAGGTTGCACAACAGTACCTGTAATATGGCCGCCTCCTAGCTCTGTTCCTCCGCAATACTCAATAACAGGTTTATACCCGGCCCGGGACATTAAAAACAACATATCTTCGGAATTAGAACATTCACCAGTAGAACTAAACGCTTTTATACAACTCCAATCAAGTCCTTTAATACAATCATTATTCCGCCATGCCCTTACAATACTTGGGACAACACCGAGCATTGTTACCCTGGCGTCCTGTACAAACTTGCAGAACTCCCTATTCGTTGGCGATCCAGCATATAAAGCGATAGTTGCCCGGTTTATCAGGCCTGCGAAAATTAGCCAGGGGCCCATCATCCATCCAAGGCTGGAGGGCCATGCAACGATGTCTCCTTTCTTGATATTATGGTGCAGGTAACCATCCATGGCGCATTTAACAGGAGTTGAATGTTTCCAGGGTATAGCTTTCGGTTCTCCGGTAGTCCCGGAAGAGAATAGAATATTAATATATGAAGAAGGAGAGCAGGATACAGAAGTAAATGTGTCATCTTCACTTAAAAAATCTGTCCAGGTGCAGTCTTTTTCTCTTAATTTAATATGTTCCGAATTTATTACAATAGCCATTATTGCATTTGTTGCATCTGCTTTGAGTACCTTTTCATAAAGGGGAAGTTTTTTTCCTGCCCTTGTAATATACTCCTGTGTAAATATGGCTTTCGCCCCTCCAAGTTCAAGGCGCTTTTTAATTTCTTCCGGAGCAAAGCTATCTGCAATAGATATAACAACACAGCCTGCCTTTATTATACCCAGATATATGGCTACAGCTTCTACTGTCATAAGCATATCTATGGCAATTGCATCTCCCGGCTTAAATCCTGCATTTTTAATTCCATTAGCAACACGATTTGTTAGTGAGATTAACTCCATATGGCTTACTGTATTTATTTTCCCGCCTTCATGCTGAAAAATAATGGCCGGAGTCTTTACGGAATTATCCATACAGCTGTCTGATATATTTAAACTGCCCCCCTTAAACCATCGGGATGACTCAATCCCCCCGGAAAGGTCTATCAGCTCTTTATATTCCTTTTTAAATACAATTCCAAGTTTCTTTACGATAAGTTTCCAGAATTCAATACGCTTATTACAGGACCAGCTATGGAATCCTTTATAGGTTTTCATTTTAAGTTCACTCATCAACAAGCCTATATTTGTGTTCTTTATAAATTCTTTATTTGGCATCCATGCCGGTGCAGGGCCCGATTTTAAATCATAATCGGAAAAGACTAATTTATAGAGAAGTTTATCGAGTAAAAATGGTAAAGCCGGGGTTAGAATAAATTCTTGAATATTTTCCCATGCCTTTAATGCAGGTAAGGTAAGGAATTTATTCACCCTCTTGACAATATTTTTAGCAGTATGTTTTTCTAGTCCTGCTTTAACCAATTGTTCAGTGGTTATTTTCTTATCCATAACAGATTACTCTCAAATTTATGATAGAATTATAATAATATCAAGTGATATTTCCATTAAGCTATTTGTGATGTTAAATATTCTTATATATAAGGCTGGATTTTTTTTCATTTGACAATTTTCTTTATTTTTTTATTTGTCAATAGGCATTGACAAAATAAAATTTGACTTTTACTACTAATGTAGTAACATAAAAAAAAAAGTCCTTGACCATGTAACTTTCATACCATATCATTTCTAATAATCATTTTTTTATTAAACAGGAGGTATTTTAATGAAAATAAAATTATCTGTAATACTAGGTGGGTTTATTATTTTGTTATTGTTTTTTTCTGCCTGTACGGCTTCCGAAGAGGAAACCACAACAGCAACAGAGGATACCATGAGTCGACTTGAACTAATAAAAGATCGTGGGTTTTTAATCCTGGGTTGTAATAAGGAGTTACCCGGATTCGGCTTTATAAATAAGGATGGAGATTACGAAGGATTTGATATTGATTTTGGTAAAGCCATTGCAGCCGCGATTTTCGGAGATGCAAGTAAAGTGGAATATCGTCCGCTGACTGCTGCCGAGCGTCTGCCTGCCCTTCAAACCGGAGAAATCGATGTACTTATACGAAACACTACCTGGACTCTTACAAGGGATACGGTTAATGAACTGGATTATACTGCCGTGACTTTTTATGACGGCCAGGGAATGATGGTTCGCAAAGACAGTGGAATGCTGACCCTGGAAGATATGGAAGGTGCTGTAGTAGCTGTTACAACCGGTACAACAACAGAAATGAACCTTGCAGATACTTTTGAAGCAATCGGTGTTTCTTATACACCCCTGTTGTTTGAAAGTACTCAGGATACAAACATAGCTTATGAAGAAGGACGTTCAGACGGACAAACATCCGATAAATCCCAGCTGGCAGCCCTGCGTTCTGCTTTGGACCATCCGGAAGATCACATAATTCTGGATGTTACTATGTCAAAAGAACCCCTTGGGCCACTTACAGCTCATGGTGATAATCAATGGAATGATATTGTAAGATGGGTTGTCTGGGGTATTATGGAAGCAGAGGAAAACGGTGTTAACTCGGCAAATTTAAATGCAATGTTAAACAGCACTAATCCTACAATCAAGCGTCTTCTGGGTGTTGAAGGCGATCTTGGTTCTTCTTTAGGTTTATCTGACGATTTTATGGTTAATGCAATAAAAGCAGTGGGAAACTATGCAGAGATTTATGACAGACATCTCGGCCCTAATGGTATTAATATTCCCCGTGGTCCCAACAAATTATGGAATGAAGGCGGATTATTATATCCTATGGCATTTCGCTAGAATTAAATTTTTTAGAAAAAGCATATAAATATAAATTTAAAAACCCGGTATACTGCAAATTGATTATACCGGGTTTTTATGCTTTACTATTGAGGGAGAAATATGGGCATACAAAAAAATGAAAAAAAACCAGAACATAGCAGGATTCCTTTCTGGCGCGATGTAAATGTTATAAAAGTTTTTGCTCAAATCGTATTTCTTATTTTGGTAGTACTCCTGCTTTTATTGGGTTTTTTAAATTACCAGAAAGCGGGCCGGATATTCAGTTTTGATTTTTTAAGCAGTGAGGCAAGTTTCGATCTTGCGGAAGGAATGGAATTTAACCGGACAGATTCTTATGCAAAGGCTTTTCTTGTAGGAGTAGTTAATACAATCCGGATTGCTTTTATGGGCATTATACTTGCTTCCATACTTGGGCTCATTACCGGTATTGCAAGATTGTCCAATAACTGGCTTGTTAGAAAAATAGCCACTGTATATATAGAAGTCGTACGTAATATTCCATTACTTGTTCAACTTTTTATAATATACTTTGCTGTAATACTCCAACTGCCCAAACTGAATGAGGCAATAATATTACCAGGATCTGCTATCTTAAGTAATCGCGGGATTGTAATGCCCTGGTTTGATATTACTGCTTCTTTTGGAATTTGGTGGCCTTTTCTTGCATCAGGCATTGTTATTTTTATTGTTTTGTTTGTAATGAGAAGGCGAAGTGAAAAGCTTACCGGCAGGCCTGCAATAAAACTTTACTGGCTGTTTATACCCCTTATTGTTATCCCGCTAATTGCCTGGTTTCTTGTTCCCGGTAATCCGTTGTCGTTAAATTTACCGGAAATGGTAGAGAAATCCGGTGGTATTTTAAAGATAGAAGGCGGAACGACTTTATCTTCCGAGTACACTGCCCTGCTCTTTGGGCTTGTTATCTATACAGGCGCGTATATTGCAGAGGTTGTAAGAGCGGGAATACAGTCTGTGCCAAAGGGCCAGACAGAAGCTGCCCGGGTATTAGGATTAAAAAGGGGAATAATACTGCGTTTAGTTGTTCTTCCACAAGCCCTCCGGGTTATTATACCGCCATTAATTAGCCAGTATCTAAACCTGACAAAAAACTCCAGCCTTGCTATTGCCATTGGTTTTCTGGATTTATATGCTGTTTCACAAACAATATTAAACCAGTCTGGACGAGTTGTGGAGGTCTTTCTTATGATTATGGGAAGTTATCTATCAATTAGTCTGCTCATTTCTTTTATTATGAACATTGTAAATAAAAAAATGCAGATTAAGGAGAGGTGAAAATGAAAAAACAAGATTCATTTAATGAAATTAAGCCTCCCCGTACCGAGGTTGGTATACTGGGATGGTTAAAGAAAAACCTATTTAGTACCTGGTATAATATTGTATTAACAATTATTGCTATAACCGTTTTATATTTAATTATAAATAATGTTTTCGGCTGGGTCCTGTTTGAGGCGCGCTGGGAAGTTGTTGCAACCAATATAAAGATTTTTTTAGTAGGCCGTTATCCCACAAAAGAAATCGGCCGTGTTATTATAAGCGTTTTTATTGTTATTACACTGTCTGTGCTATCCTGGATTTTCAGGAATAAAAAGAGTGTACGCCGCTGGATTGTTGTGAGCTGGCTTGTATCTCTTCCTGTAATAGGAATTCTTCTTATTGGTTTTGTAAGGGGAGGTTCTTTTATGCCTCTGGTTAGTGAGGAAATGTGGGGCGGGTTATTATTGACACTGATACTTGCATTAACTGCTATTGTTCTATCTTTTCCATTAGGAGTTCTTCTGGCTTTGGGCCGCAGGAGTAAACTTCCTGTTGTAAGAATTATATGTACGGTTTATATAGAAACCATTCGCGGGGTGCCGCTTATTAGTATTCTTTTTATGAGTCAGTTAATGCTTCCGCTTTTTCTGCCTCCGCAATTAAGGCTTGGCACTGTTATGAGGGCACTTACAGGAATTACCCTTTTTAGTGCCGCGTATACCGCGGAGAATATTAGAGGAGGCCTGGCTTCTATTCCTATGGGACAGTATGATGCTGCAAATGCCCTGGGACTAAACAAAGTATTAACGATTGTATTTGTAATTCTACCACAGGCCATCCGTGTGGTTATCCCGACAATTGTTGGGCAATTTATAAGTTTATTTAAAGACACAACTCTGGTTGTTATAGTAGGGCTCCTGGAGTTACTTGGAATAGCAAAGGCTGTTACCGCACAGAAGGAGTTTATTGGCCTTCATATGGAGGTTTATTGCTTTGTTGCGCTAATATTTTTTATCTGCTGCTATTGCATGTCATCCGCAAGCCGAAAGCTGGAAAAAAAATTGGGTGTTGGAAAACGATAAAATAATTAGAGGTATATATGAAAGATAAAAATCAGAATAATGATAATATTATAGTATGCAAGAATGTCCATAAATGGTTCGGTGATTTTCATGTATTAAAGGGTGTTAATGCCACAATAAAAAAGGGTGAAGTTGTTGTTGTATGCGGTCCGTCCGGAAGCGGAAAATCCACTTTTATACGTACTATTAATCGCCTGGAAGAACATCAGAAGGGGGAGATAATAGTAAACGGAATTGAGCTGACCAATGATTTTCGGAATATTCATACTATCCAGAGTGAAATCGGGATGGTATTCCAGCAGTTTAATCTGTTTCCTCATCTTACGGTAATAAACAACGTTTCACTCGCCCCTATTTGGGTAAGGAAATGGGGAAAGAAAAAATCTGAAAAAATCGCCATGGAACTCCTGGAACGGGTCGGAATACCGGAACAGGCACAAAAATACCCCGGGCAGTTATCCGGCGGGCAGCAGCAGCGTGTTGCAATTGCCCGTGCCCTTGCGATGCAGCCCAAAATCATGCTTTTTGATGAGCCTACTTCTGCTCTCGATCCGGAGATGATTAAAGAGGTACTGGATGTTATGGTTGAGCTTGCTCATTCCGGGATTACAATGATTGTTATTACTCACGAGATGGGATTTGCAAAAGAGGTGTCCAACCGTATTATTTTCTTTGCAGATGGGAATATTGTGGAGGAAAATACTGCGGATGAGTTCTTTAAAAATCCAAAGGAAGAGAGAACAAAGCTCTTTTTAAGCCAGATTTTAACTCATTAGAAAAGGGAAAACCATGCGTATTATAAGATTCCGGGATAAGAACAATAACCTGAGTTATGGTCATAATTTTGATAAAAATACTGCAGTGCTACTAAATGGAGAAATGTTTAAAGACTTTAAAGACACGGGGAAAAGAGTAATAGTAAAAGAACTACTGGCTCCCCTTGTTCCGGTATCGATTCTTTGCATTGGCCTTAATTACAAACAACATGCTATGGAAACCAGTACCAGGCTTCCGGACCACCCGGCATTGTTTATGAAAAATATCGGTGCTCTAAATAATCCCGGGGATCCCATAATTCTGCCTCCTTCATGTATGAACCCGCTACAGGTGGATTTTGAGGCAGAACTTGCTGTTGTAATTGGAAAAGCAGCCAAAGATGTGAGCGCATCCGAAGCACTTGATTATGTATTCGGTTATACCATTGCTAATGATGTATCTGCACGATTATGGCAGAAAGAATACTGCGGTGGTCAATGGGTTAAGGGAAAAAGTTTTGATACCTTCTGTCCTCTTGGTCCGGTTCTGGTAACAAAAGATGAAGTTCCGGACCCACAGAATCTTCAATTAAAAACAGAATTAAACGGTGAAGTAATGCAGGATGCATGCACGGAAGACATGATTTTCCCTGTTAAAAAATTAATAGAAGAATTATCCATTGGAATGACTCTTTTTCCTGGAACAATTATCCTTACCGGCACTCCAAGCGGCGTAGGATTTGCAAGAAATCCACAGATTTTTATGAGACCGGGAGACAAAATAAAAATAACTATCGAGGGCTTCGGTGAGTTAATTAATCCTGTAGCTGCCGGATGATTTTTTAACGAACCGCCACTCCTAAAAAAGGATTGGCGGTTGTTTTTTTTGTTGAGGTTATGCTGTAATAGGACTAATAATATTTTCTAGTCAACTTATTATTTTACAGTTACCTGATAAACTTCAAGTAATGATTCAATTTGCCGGATAATATCATTGCTAATAATAGCTTCTGTATAGATCCTTGAGAAAGCCGCATTTTTACCGGCAAATTCACGATTTTCTAACTGATCAACATTTATATTTTGCTTTTTTAATATATCCAGAATGTTTGAAAGAACACCAACTTTATTTCCGTGCCGTATTGTTAATGTTGTTAATGTTGGCCTTAACTCTAAAGTTTTTTCAAGATTCACACAATTATTAACATGACCTTTCTCAAAATCACAGATTAAGTCAAAAACTGCTTTAGCTATCGCAAGTTGAGCCTGTTCCGTTGATGCTCCAATATGATGAGTACCATATACATTTGGATGCTGTGATAATGCAGTATTAATTTCATCTTTACCAGAAGCTGGTTCGTTATTATATACATCTAATCCGCATCTGATGTTTTTTGAATTCATCGCTTCAATTAAAGCTTCATCAGCCGCAATATTTCCTCTGGAAGTATTTAAAATAATGGAATTTGGTTTTACATGAGATAAGAATTCTTTATTAATAATGCCTTTTGTATCTGCATTTGAAGGGATATGAAACGAAATAACATCACATGTATCTGCTAATTCATTAATATCCTTAACCCAGGAAAAATCAAGCTCTTCCAATTTTTTAACTGTATATAGAGATCTATTTGGTTTTTGGATTGCATAAAGTTTCATACCAAAAGCTTTAGCACGTGCAGCAAAGGCTCTTCCAATTTCACCGGTACCAACAACACCAACTTTACGTCCGCAAATACCAGTAGTTTTTGAAAATCTTTTCTTATCCCAAACCTTATTTCTCATTTCAATTACGTTATCCGGAATATTTCTGTCTATTGACAGCAAAAGTCCAAAAGCAAGTTCAGCAACAGCTAAAGCATTTTTACCTGGTGTGTTACAAACAAAAATTCCTTTTTTTGCCGCTGTTTTAATATCTATAGTATTAGTTCCAGCTCCTGCACGTATAACTATAGCTAATTTATTTGATGCATTAAATGCAGCTTCTGTAACTTTAGTACTTCTAACAATTAGTATTTCCTGTTCAACAATAACATCAGGAAGATCTTCCGCTTTTAAATCAGGATTTGATGTTACATCATGCCCTTTATTTTTTAGCTCCTTTAAATATTTTTCAGGGAACTTATCTGCAATAAGTAGTTTCATGTTTTTGCCTCCTTTATAATGAATAAAAAAATAGAAAAATAATAACCTTTATCTTAACCATTTTTCTGTGCAAAGTTCTTCATATACCGTTCCAGTGATTTCACACCGTCTTCGGGCATGGAATTATATATGGATGCCCTGATTCCACCTACACTCTTGTGCCCCTTAAGTCCGAGCATACCTTCATCAGCAGCTCCTTCTACAAACCGCTTTTCCAGGTCTTCATTCGGAAGCCTGAAGACAACGTTCATATTCGATCTGTACTTTTTATCCACAGGGCTATTATAAAAATCCGCAAGCTCATCAATACAATCATAGAGTAGAGACGCCTTCCTCTCATTAACCTTCTGCACCTCACTTAAACCACCCATCTTTTTAATCCTTTCCACAACAAGATTCATAGCATAAATACTGAATACCGGAGGTGTATTGTATATGGAATTTTTTGCAGCATGTATATTGTAATTGAGGTATGCCGTTAGGCTATCTGGACACTTTTCCAGGAGCTCCTTTCTTATAATTACCAGAGTGACTCCTGCAGGGCCAAGATTTTTCTGTGCTCCCGCATATATTAAACCGAATTTCTTAACAGGAATTGGCCTGCTTAACATATCACTCGACATATCTGAAATAATGGGAACATCCCCTGTATCCGGCCATTCATGAAACTGAAGGCCACCTATAGTTTCGTTCGATGTAATATGCAGATATTCAGAGCCCGGATTTGCTTTTATTGAACCTGCATCGGGAAGTGTAGTGTAACTACCCTTTTCACCATCAAACAAAACATTTACCTTGCCCACCTTCTTTGCATCACTGTATGCTTTTTTAGCCCATGCTCCGCTGATTATAAAATCACATTCTCTCCCGCCGGAAATAAAATTCAACGGAATCATAGAAAACTGAAGCGTGGCACCGCCGCCCAGGAAAAGTATTTGATAGTTATCCGGTACTAAAAGGAGCTCTTTTATTATGCTAATTGCGTCATTATGAACCTCATCATACTCTTTGCTCCTGTGGCTGGTCTCTATGAGAGAGAGTCCTGCACCCTTATAATCGACTATTTCCTCCTGTATCTGTTGTAAGACAGTTAGGGGAAGAGTTGACGGCCCCGCATAAAAATTAATTTTTCTTTTCATAATTTGTCTCCTTAAAATTTTTTTTTTAAAACGATCATTATAACTATTCCAGGCTTCGTATAACCATGCCGGATCGTAATTTTGGTTCAAACCATGTTGATTTCGGCGGCATAATCTCACCACTATCTGCAATAGTCATCAATTGAGCAACACCGGTCGGATAAAGAGCGAATGCAACACGCATATCTTCCCTGCATCTTTTTTCTAATTCTCCGGTTCCTCTTATCCCGCCAATAAAATCAACTCTCTTGTCGGTACGCGGGTCGGAAATCCCCAAAATGGGTTCCAATAGATTTTTCTGCAATATTGATACATCAAGGCTTAAAACAGGATCATCAGCAGGGAATGTTTTATCTTTAGCAATCAGACTGTACCATTTACCGTCTAAGTGCATGGTGAAATGCCTTGGTTCGGCCGGAAGTGAATTCTCTGTTTCTGCAACTTCAAACGATTCCGATATTTTCCTGATAAAGGCTTCCGTAGTTAAGCCTGCTAAATCTTTTACTACACGGTAGTATCCCATGATCTGAAGCTGATTATCAGGAAATACCACCCCCAGAAAATAATTATAAGCCTCTGAACCATCATGACTATTGTTTTTACTTTTTCTCCTGTGGCAGACATTTGTTCCGGCTGCGCTCCTGTGGTGACCGTCTGCCACATACAATACATCAACACCATTAAATAATTTTTTGATAGTCCCAACTTCCTCTTCCGAAGAGATCACCCATAACTTATGGCCAATCCTGTCATCTGCTACAAAGTCGTATACAGGATTCAAGGAGGAACAGAGTTTTTCGATGTACGCGTCAATCTCCTTACTAGCCTTATATGTGAGCATGACGGGACCAGTATTAGCGTTTAATATATCAACATGATTCGTCCGGTCTTCTTCTTTATCGGGTCTTGTTAGTTCATGTTTCTTAATAAGATCCTCCTCATATTCCGATACACTTACTCCGGTCATAATACCCTTCTGAACATGAGTGCCCATTTTAAGTTCATAGATATAGAAACAGGGCGTAATGTCATGAATCAAGGTACCGTCACTTTGTAACTTATTAAGATTTTCAAATCCTTTTTCATAAACTTCCCTGGAATGTGTATCAATATCAGGCGGAAAATCTATTTCTGCTTTTACAACATGTAAAAAGCTTAAAGGATTTCCCTTTGTGAGTTCCCTGGCTTCCATAGAACTCAAGACATCATACGGTGGAGATACCACCTTTGTAACCAGGTCCGGATTCGGTCTTATACCTTTAAAAGGTTGTAATAAAGACATATCTATTTCTCCTATAATATATTTTTATTTTAGGAACGAGCCTACAATAAACTAGTTATTTAAATCAAATATTGTATTAATTGATAAATTCATTTGTAAAGTGAAGAGTTTTCACTTTACTATTTTTTTTGAAACATTATTTAAGAAATTACCTGCTTAAATTTGTTTCTTATTATCAATTATTTCGGTGAGATTTAAATACTACTAACCAGCCTAATTATCTTAACTCTTCCCATTCTATCAGCTTAATTAAGATTGAATACAAAATATAAGCTGCTTTAGGAAAGATTGTCACTTTGGTAATAACTCTGTTTTAATGGTAGTATTGTTTTTAAAAGTTATAAAAATATTTCCATACGAACCTCCAAAGATTTAATAAATGGCCATTAGAGTTGTTATGAGCATTATAATTAGCCGAATATTATCAACATTATATAATGCCAATACATCTCCCGGCTATTCTTTTTGGAGTTAATCTGAAAAAAAGAATAGGAAAAATCAGATGACAACACGTCTATAGCTCCATATAACATGGATTTCCTACATTCATCTGTCATACTACTTTTCACATAACTTGAAACTTTTTTTATAGCCTTCTTTTGCACATGAGAGTTAAACTTAAAATCTGCAAATCTGCAAACCAAAAGTTCTTAAGAAAAATATTCCTCAAAACAATTTAGCTATTATAAGTATAATAACACAGGAAAAATCTCTTTGTAAAGTAAAATTTTCATAACATCTAATACAAATTATAATAAGTTAATACAAACCTAAAAGAATTTATTTATCAATATGCATTCCCTAACCATTTAATTGCATTAAATTTAAATATTTAAAATAGTAAGACGCAGATTTACAGGATTTTCGCAGATTTTTCGAATATTATTATAACTTTTTATTTAATCCGCGTTAATCCTGTAAATCTGTGTCAAATTTAAAATTGCTGTAACAGAATAACTCATATCAGGAAAATCCGGGCAGATGAATGAACTTTTTTCTTCCATAGCGGTTGTTTATAAGAATAAAAAATAATATCGCTGCATCCATCCGGAACAACAGGGAAGCTAATCATTTCCCCCGTGTTATTTCTAAAAAACCAGTATGAAACGATATATTTTTTAAGTTCATTTGTTGGACTATATTCGATTAAATTATTTTTCATTTATTTGTTTTTCTAAAAAACATTATCAGTTAAATCTTTCCCAGAATAGTACTCTTTAGTTTTTCAATATCCATTTTTATCAATTTCATGGAAATAACCACTGGTGAACCAAATTGTTTATATTGAATCCGTTTGCTGGATTCCATAGATTTACCCGGTAGTGAAATGTATTTCTCAGGATTTTTTAATAAAACAATTAGAAGTTTCATTTCATACTCCATAAATCATAAATTAGTTACTTATTCAACAATAAATAATAGAATATTTGTTACTAAAATATTATAAAATCATCAATGTTCGATTTAATAGTACGTGATATAAATGTTTTTTTAAATATGCTAGTAAAATCTATTACAATACTTAAGTATTTTTAATTGCTGGATTGGATTAAAATGATTTTTCATTTATTTTATCAACAATGCACTTGTTAAGTTTTTTCATATAAATCACCTATTATAAATATTTTTTTTATCTTTTAATTGCTTCAATATATTCTAAATTTCCTGTTAATGGTTCAAACCCGACTGCTTTTAATAATCTGTAATATTCATCCTGAGTTCTTTCTCGTCCGCCAATTGTTTGCACAAGCATATGAATATCATTAATTATAGTACTAATTGAATTAGTATTTTGGGTATCAATTATATTTTCGATTAATAATATTTTTGCTCCTTTTTTAGCAGCATTAAAACAATTTGTAAGTATTTCTATAGATTTTTCATCATCCCAATCATGAATTATTTTCTTTAGAATATATAAATCACAATTTTGCGGTATAGATTCAAAAAAATTACCACCAATTACTTTTAGTCTGCTGGAAATATTGGTTTCAAAAACATTAAGATCTATATCTTGAACGACAATTGGTAAATCAAATAAAACACCTTGCCCTCCTGGGTATTTTAAAATTATTTTCCCTTTCCATTTGTTTTAATACTATTTCTGATATTTGAAAACAATATTTAGCTTTTTCTTCAGTTATACTTAGCCATTTTAGTAATACTTCCAGGTTTTCATATATTTCTGCTAATCCAAAAATCAATTCTAAATTAGCTCTTGGCCCGGGAAGATTAGAATGTTTAATAAGATATTTCTCTAATTCTTTGGAATTACTAATAATTGGTTTTAAAGTTTTGATTAGTTCTTCTTTTTTTCCCATAGTATTATTTAAAATCTTCACTACTCAATATTTTGATTCATTATCTAGTGGCAAACAAATTTCTAATTTAGAACCAGGACTATTCCAATAAAATCTTTTATCATACTTTTCAAAATGTATTAAACCTATTTTTTCGGGTGCAGTTATATTAAAATCATTTTTAGGAAGGATGTCCTTATATATACAATAAATGGTTCTTTTTATCTCATTCAATTTTCCAGTATGTTTAAAACAAACATATTTATTTCGTGGTATAGTCATTTCAACAGAATCAGGAATTGTATTCAATACACTACTAGTTTCTATAGCTGCCATATAATAATTCTCATAATCATATTTATATGTAATTCCATATTTCACCCAGGATTTAATATAATTCTCAGTTTTCTTAATTCTTCTGAGTTCTTTATTAAATCGTTTCCATATATTTCGTATAATCATATAATTTTCTGTTTGCGATTTTTTTAATTTCTTTGAGTAGCCTATTACTTTTATTTCATTACAATCTATAAATTTATATAACATATTTACGAAGCTAACTTTAATTTCACCTAACAACTTATGAAATTTGGCCAATTATATATTTTTTCCATACGGACATGAATATAAACACATACCGCATACTGCATACTTTTTATTCTTTTTCATTTTTTCAAAATAATTCTGGCATTTTAAAAAATCGAGCCGTTCCTCCCGGTTTTCTCCCCTAACGTAGTTCTTTCCTTTAATAGCATTTGCAGGACATGCATTAATACATACAATACAATCATTGCATTGTTGTTCGATAGGATTTTTAATGGTTTTTAATGGAGCTTCAGTTAAAACAGAAATAAACCGGACTCTCGGCCCATGCCCTTTTGTAACCAGTAAACAATTCTTTCCTATCCACCCAAGACCGGCAATATGTGCAATCATTTTATGAGAAACAGTCGGAATAGCATTATTTTCATCTGTTCTATTTGCAGCTGGTATAGGAAGTGTCTTATATCCTTGTTGATTTAAAAATGACGATATTATTGATGCAATAATATTAAGCCTTTCATTTAAAACATTATATCCGTGTATTTTGTATTTACAGGAAACATTAACATCATCGCGCTGTGGTAAAAAATCAACGATCGAATTCGGAATAACTATTCCAAACGAGATTCCGCATCTATAACCTTTTACTATATCACCTCCGAATTTAATTAAATCATTCTTATATGATTTTAAATCAGCAAATCCAATGTAATCAACATAGTAAGATTTTAATAATTTTTATTATTTTTTTGTTTAAATACATATCTAACTAATTATTATTTTTTTAATGTTATTTAGCAGATCGTCTCGGAATATTGGAATTCCTGTTGGTTTTATTCATTTTGAATTTCTTTCCGGAATTAGCTGCATTATATTTTGATTTGTCTGCTTTTTTATCATCAGTAGATTCTTCATTTTCTGCATTTTCTGCATTTGCTTTTTCTAATGCTGCCTGCTGTTTTTTAATTTCTTTACTATTTGCAGCTTGATCACTAAGCAAATGACATTTTTTATATTTTTTTCCGGAGCCGCAGGGGCAGGACTCGTTTCTTCCTGTATTTTTTATGCGTTCGGCAAAGTCCGATTCGTCCATATATTCTCCTTTTTTCTATAACTAATGAATATTCTCATATACATTATTTATCTGCAACAGCTTAGTCTAAAAAGCATATTTATATCAACCTCTTTCTACTATTTTCATACATTTTCTTTATTCTAAATAAGTTCTTAGTGCTTTTCTTGAAGCTCTGTCTACAAGTGTAAAAAATTTATGTAGAAAATCCTTTGCACTTAGCTTTGAATGGCCTTTAATTTTAAATATTTTAAATTGTAATTTATCCTTATATTGATAAAATTTACGATAAAGCTCTGTATTATTCAATTTTTTATTTTTTCCTAAGCTTTTAAAACCTGAGCTTTCTAATTTTAATCTTCGCTCAGGTAAATCCACAATACACTGTGAATCTGTATAAATACTTAGATTACCGGATAAATCTACCTGTTTATAATTTTTTAGTAATTCTTCTATAGCCCAAAGTAAAGTTTCTATTTCGAGTTTTACTGATGAGCTAGATTTAAACTTTTTAAGCTTTACATTTTTTCTTGCTAAATCCAATGTTTCTTTATCATTTTCTATATCTGATTCAGGAGCTATTAAAAAAGAACCGAATCCTGTTTTTTCTTTAGAATTTAAGCTTATATCCGTAAATAATGCTATTTTATTGGTAATCATAATTTTAGTTTTATGCTCTTCCTTACAGTTTAACTTTTAATTTCATATTTTTTTGTAATTACTTTATTCAAATTGTATCATTTTTTTATAACAAAAACCTGAGTAACCATGATTTTTTAAGCTTCCTAAATTGTTTTTAAATTCCAAACCGATTTAAAAAAAGCTAGTTAAATTATTCCTCCATTCAATTTTATACCCATTACTTATATAAACCACACATTCAAAGTGTTCAGTTTTTATTAGACTTTAGTCCAATGAAAATTAGACTTAAGGGTATAAAAATTGCTACTTTCGTTCGCTGAATCTGAGTACGAATTGTAATAAATTTATAAACATATAATAAAATAATTGATGAATTATTTTATCAATTTATGAAATTGATTTTTCAGGAGTACATAATGAAAACCAAATCTTTT
>SDBV01000951.1_pt1 | contig 42493 bp, 42 predicted proteins | sample 2277081 | NCBI WGS metagenome assembly SDBV01 (sample SAMN10402039, study PRJNA504765) | marine sediment metagenome | isolation source: marine sediment core GS10_PC15, 223 cmbsf | place: Arctic Ocean: Southern Knipovich Ridge | collected 2010
TTAAATTTACAAAAAAGTCAATAATAAAATCAGGTTAAGTGCAAGTTTAATATCGGGTTTTTTTCACCACGGAAAACACTGGAAATTCGGAAAACATGAATTTGGACTGTGGGTTTTTAGAAGTTGTTTTTAAGGAAATCACAAATATTTAATTATATTAAGGCAACATGTATTAAATTAGGACTATTCATAAACTTTAATCATTATCCTAATTTGCAGATTGAAAGAGTAATACTTTAAATTTTTTATATTCAGTGTTTTCCGAGTGTTCCGTGGTTAATATATTTATTTTGTCAAGTACTATTGCCCGATATCGAATTCCCACCCATCAGATTAATTGCCAGGTAGCTTATTTGGTCCCATGCCACAAGCGCAATCATATATTACGAGCAGCTATATACTTATTAAGCTTTTATCAGAAACAATCCTGGAATTTATAAACAGCTTGATTCTACCGCAGGTAACTGTATTCCTAATAAATATGGAATTATTGATCCATTCACCGTTTTTATTAAAATCACTTTTAATTTTAAAATATGCGGATTTCTGATTTAACTGAATGTCCTTTACGTATTCTTCAAAAGGATTAAATTTAATATTTTCTGAGGATATTTTTCTACTGTACGGATAAACAACAATATGACATTCAAAGGATGAGTATTTTCTTAATTTTTCTATATATTGAATTTCTATGTCGTATTTATTTTCGAGGGTTTTTTCTGCCTTTATAATATTTTCATATGGATATTTTTCTAAGTTCATTTCATGATGGTAAGATCTTCTTCATTTTCTTTTGATGCAAAATCCATTTCTTTTTGAGTGTCTTTTATTTCTTTTTGTTGTGCTTCTGCTTTTTTATCCTTACTGCTTTCTTTTATTTCTGTTTTACGATTTTGGTCACTTGCAGTCACCACTTCACCCAATTCTTCTATGGAAAATGTTTCATTTATATTAATAATTATTATAAATTTATTATTTCGTTTCCCAATACCTTTAATAAATTCCCTGTTTAGCTTTGTGCCAATTTCCGGAGCCGGCTCTATCTGGGTATGATCGAGTTCTATTACTTCATCTACGGAATCTGCTATTGCACCTAAAATTATTACTTCGTTATTAATCTTAACTTCCATAACAATTATGCAGGTATCAACTGTATATTCTGTCTTGTTCATCCCAAATTTTAAGTGGAAGTTTATGACAGGTACAACATTTCCTCTTAAGTTTATCACACCCTGCATATAATCACGTGTACAGGGGATCTTGGTGATTTTTGAATATTCGAGTATTTCACGGATATTGGAGACATCTATTGCATATTCTTCATCTCCAAGTTTGAATGTTAAGTATTGATTTGTTTTATTTTCAGTTGCTAAATCGGACATTTTTGGCTCCTTTTAATTCATAGCTAGATAATTAAAGCCTAATGCCTATAAGTTTGAAAATCAAGAGAAAATATTATTTCACAAATGGATTTCACAGTTTTTATAAAATAATAGAAACAGTTCGGCCCCTCTTAAGCTTACCACTAATCCTCACTAATCGGCACTTATAGGTTTTGCATTTCTGTTTGTTCTTCCAGCTTGTTTGTTCCCTTTTTTATTCTAATTGCAGCAGTTATTGCTATTCCAATACCGGCAAAAATAAAACCTGTATTTCTTACAGAATTAATAAATGAAATTGCCAGATTATATAAAACTTCGTACAATACTGCATTATTTTCTGTAATCGAGTGCACTGCGCTTTCTATCTGAGAATTTATTCCGGTAAAAGAAAATATTATAATAAAGGCAAGAATTAAGCCGGATGCTATTAATCCAAATGAAAACCATATTAAACCTTTTTCTATACCGTTAAAAATAATATAAAATATTAGGAAGAAAGGAATAAAGAAAAACGGTACAAAAATGACGAATTTAAAATCATCAAACTCTTTCTGATATCTTTCATTGGATACATTTGTATCTTCTCCAAGATCCATTTTATCAGGGATAGTGTTAACGAAGTAAGAAATTAAGGCCTGCTCCTGTTTTAAAGGCAGAGATGAGAATAGCGATGAAAAACTGTTTAATAATCTTTCTTTAAAATTACGAAGGTCAATATCCAGATTAAAACTTTCATTTCCAAATATATAAGAGCGTAGACCTGCTATTTTGTCCTTAAATTGCGTCTCGCCAGGTTGTCTAATGCAGATGAAATATTTTCTATAAACTCTGCAGATGCAGTTTCCGTAATTTCTGTATTTAATTCTAATTCAATTTCTTCTAATAATGAGGCTGCAATTTTTTCATACAGATTTATATATTTAAAAGTAGAAATATAATAATTCTCATTAAGCACAGTGGTCATTATTACAGTTTCTATCTGGATTACCAAAACTATCGGTATCATGAAAATAAGTATAAAAACAAAGAAGAAATACTTAAAAAAAACCACTTTTACTCCGTAAGATGAGGTTGATTAGTTTTTAATAGTTATTAGAAGTTATTTATTATTATTAATCTATTTAAAGAGCATCGCTGTCATCATCATCAGAACCGAGGATATCTTCCAATTGCTCAAGTACTGTTTCATCCATATCGTCCCAGCAGAATGATATTTTTGATTTTCCAATTGAAATTACATCATTATTCCTGAGATTTTTCTGAACATAAACTTTATCGTTAACCTTGGTTTTATTGAGGCTTCCAAGATCTATTACAGTAAAATGGTCATTTCTAAATACTACCTGACAATGTTTGTTAGAAACGGTCTTATCAGAAAGAGCAAAATCGCATGCACTTGAACGGCCTATAGAAATAGTTTTATTTTCAACATTAAATTCTTTACCTTGATCTGCACCGCTAATAACTTTTAAAATAACATTATCCGGAATCTTAATTTGATCTGACATTTAAATACTCCTTTTTTTATAGCGTATCAAATTATAATAACTCTTACATACATACATTTCAAGTGTTATAAAAAAAATTTTATTGCTTGTAATTTACGTATATAAAAGCTAAGTTATTTAGAAGAAAAATATGAAAGAAAGGATTTAAACTTATAGCATTTTGGGAACATTTTGGAAAAAAGTGTAGAAAAAATTAATAATTTAAAAAAGCGACTCAAAGGCATCTTTACAAGAAAGGAATTACCTGTAGAGTCTGAGTATAAAGATCTTATAATTAAAGTTAATTCAGCATTACAAAATGAATCTTCAGAGTACAGGCCTCATAATTCAAATGGATTTCCAGGCGGGCTCATAAATTTAAAAAAAGATATTCCTACTATAATAGTGCCAGATCTTCATGCAAGAATAGAATTCCTGCTATCAGTCCTATTATTTAAACCGTTTGATGCAAAAACAGTACTCGAATTGCTTTTTGCAGGAAAAATTCAGGTCGTGTGCGTAGGCGATGGATTTCATGCAGAATCCAGGGCAATAGCCAGATGGAAAAAAGCCTTTGAAGAGTATCAAACTGGCTTTAAAAAGCATAAGAATATGGACGAGGAAATGGGCGAAAGCATGGGATTAATGGAAATTGTTATGGAAATGAAATCTCATACACCGGAGTATTTTCATTTTCTAAAAGGTAATCATGAAAACGTTGCGAATGAAAAAAAAGATGGAAATTTTCCTTTTAGGAAGTTCTGTTACGAAGGTGAAATGGTTGCTTTTTTCATGAAGAAAAAATATAAAGAATTATTCGATGATTATTATAATTTTGAAAAATCCCTTCCTCTGCTTGCTGTGGGGAAAAACTTTTTGATATCTCATGCAGAGCCAGACAGATTCTTATCACAGGATGAGGTTATTAATAGCAAGATGGATGGAGACATTGTTTTTAGTTTGACATGGACACAAAATGATGCATCGGAACCGGGTACTGTTAAGAAAATGCTTGAACACTATATTGAAAAAGAAAATCTTGAAAAGGCACTGCATTTTGGCGGGCACAGGATAATTAGAGAAGCTTATAAATTAAGAGCAGAAAATAAATATGTTCAAATTCATAATCCGGATAAATTTAATATAGCATTCATTAAAACAGACAGAGATATTGATCTTGACCAGGATGTGTTAGATATAATAAATGAGATACAGTAAAAGTATTTGCTATCTGGTTATTATAGCCGGACAAATAAAACAGTATGGAGATAATACAATGAATTGTTGCATTCATACTTCTTAATAAAATACTTAAAACAGGGGTAGTAAATGGCAGATAATTCCCGGAAGAAAAAGACTGTAAGCAGCCAGAAAAGTAAGCAAAGCAAAAAGATGGTTGGTAAATATCAAGTAATCAATAAAATTGCAGAAGGGGGAATGGGTGCTGTTTTTAAAGGAATACATCCTACATTAAACCGATATATCATTCTTAAAAGATTATCTTCCCACAGTAAAACCAGCTTAAGTGATCGTTTTAAAAGAGAAGCTAAAATAATGATGGACTTTAAAAATGAGCATATTGCACAGGTTTATGATCATTTTAAGGAGGGCTCTTCTTATTATATTATCGAAGAATTTATAGATGGTTATGCTTTGGGAGACCTAATAAAAAAGGAAAGGTACCTCTCGGATGAAGCAGCCTTATTAATAATGGTGGACTGCTGTAAAGCATTAAAATATGCTCATGATAAAAATGTAGTTCATAGGGATATAAAACCTGCAAATATTATTATTTCAAAAAAAGGTGAAGTTAAGCTTGTAGACTTCGGGATTGCATCCTCCTTAGATGATGCAGATGAAGGCTTAACAAGGGATGGTATGGTACTTGGTACTCCCGCATATATGTCCCCGGAGCAGATTAAAGATACTAAAACAGTAGATAAACGTGCGGATATTTATTCTTTAGGCGTAATGCTGTATGAAATGGTTACAGGTAAAGCACCTTTTCCCGGAAACTTTACACCGGAATCAATTGCTTTAATAGTAAATGGCAAGTATAAACCTGTTCACAAGGTTAATCCAAAAGTTTCCCCTTTTGTAAGAAAAATAATAAAGAAAATGATGCATTTTAAAATAAAAAAGAGGTATCAGGATCTAGGTAAAGTTCTTGACATAATTAGAAAGCGTCTTGCTCAGAAAAATGAGAGAAATTATAATAGTCAGCTTAAAGATTATCTATTAGGAAAACCTATAGAAAATGTTTTTAAAAAGAGCCGTGCGAAACTGGCTATTTTAATGTGCCTTCTTATAGCATTATTAGGCGGGGGTACATTCACGCTGTTATTTATATATGAATATAATTTTTATTATGAATTATTATGGCCAAAAGAGTACGGTACTTTTAAGCTGTCGGTTACTGTAGCAAAAGGCCGCAAGAATCTGGATGAAACATTTCTAAATGCGTATGTATATAAAGAGAAAGAAATAGAAGGAAGTGAAGAGCTAAGTATCTTTGAGCAAAAACTAATTTTTAGTCCGGCAGACGAAAGAGAAACGGAGGAATACTATGTTCTTGAATCCCAGAAGGTTTATCTACCTTCGGACCAGTATAAATTAAGTATTAATTATGAAAATAATTATATCTTTAAATCGTTTTATTTAAATCCACGGGATATGCAGAAAAATAATATTGAGGTAGGGGATTACAGAAGAATAGAAGTAGATTTGAGTTCGGTATCCGGAATACCTTTAAATATAGATTACACGGTTGTAAATGCAAATACAGGTGTTGATATAACAAGAAGAACAGACAGCTATGTATATAAAAGTTCCAGGTGGAAAGATTTAAATGATGTTGATAACGGTGACCTTGTTAGCGGCAGAGAATACAGTTTTAAATTTGAAAAAGATGGTTATTTTACAGGAAATTATATTACTTATATTGAACCTTTTAGCAGAAGTCTGGAAATAAATATTGAACTTGTGCCAAAACCAGGTAAAATAAATCTAACTTCAAATCATGATGGTTTAAGTATAATGATAAATGACTCCAGTAATTATCAGTCTTATGAAGAAAATAATATTAAATATATGCAAATTCCTTCAACTTCTAAAGAAGGCAGAGAAATTTTACTTGCACCAGGTGAATATCTAATAACGGTAACGATCTCAGAAGAAATTAAAGATAATATATCAGTAGAGCTTGGCGCGGATGAAACTATAAATATTGATCTTGAATATGATAGAGCAAATAAAAAAATAGGTTTTAGTGTAATTGAATAAAAAATCCCCGACTGCATGTATGTTAGCCGGGTAAGGTATCATAATAATATAACTTGTTAAAAGTTATAAAAAGTAAAAGGAATGTGAATATGTCAATTCTTATAAGAAGAATAGTAATTTGTTCATTAGGGATTCTTGGCGGTTTATTTAGTTGGCCGGTTGTAGAAGTAATTGTGTATAATCAAGTATTTTTTCCGTCTTATTTTGTTTTTAATATAATACTTGGTGCTGCATGCGGATTTATATTTGGAGCGTTTTTTGGAACAGCAGAGGCAATTACATCGATGCTGAAGGAAAGAGTGTTAAAGGGAGCATTGATTGGAGCATTAATAGGTGTTATTGGCGGTATTGCCGGTTTTATAATCGGACAGGGTGTTCTGTTTATTGTTGGTGAGCTGTTATTTACCTCCATGAGGAATTTTAATTATTTTGGCCTTCCTCTTGCAAGAGCTATAGGCTGGAGTGTACTTGGTATTTTTATAGGCTCATCAGAGGGTCTGCGGGCAGGTTCTGCAAAGAAGATCGGTATAGGTATTTTAGGCGGTTTTATTGGCGGCTTCATAGGCGGCAGTGTATTAGAGTATTCCAGAATTATTTTTAAAGATATAATGTATACAAGATTAGTCGGGCTTGTTGTATTTGGTTTATTTATAGGGCTTTTTTACAGCATTGTAGAACGGACTTTATCTCATGGTATTATTAAAGTTTTAAATGGTAAATTAAAGGGCAAGGAAATACTTATAAATCAAAATAAATTAAGAATAGGCAAATCCAGGAAATGCGAACTTCGTTTTGAGGGTTATAATAAAGTATCTGATTTCCATGCTGTAATCCGCAGAAAGGGCAAAGAGCTTATTTTAAGTGAAACTGAAAAAAAAGCCCCCTTGTATGTAAATGATGTGCTTATGAAACAACGAATATTAAAATATGAAGATGTATTAAAAATCGGCACAGTAAAACTTTATTATAATTATGAGTAAATATATCATTAAAAAGGAAATATTATGAAAATTAGAATATTATTAACATTATTTTTTCTTTTACCTTTTATTCTTTTTGCAGAGAACATAACTATTACACAGATAGATACTTCATCACTGCTTTCAGATCAGATTGTAAAGGTTTATTTAAGCATTACAGATAACTCCGGACGCCCTATAGAGAATATAGATGGTGAAATGTTTGATGTTTTTGAATCTGTAAATGGTACAGATTATACTCAAATTGACAGCATATTAGATTTTAAATCTAAAATAAATATTTCAGAAGGAATCAATTTCTTCCTGCTGATAGATAATTCCGGTAGTATGTACTACACAATCGATGGTAAAGAAGTAGATGAAAATGCTGCAAACTCAAGAATGGCACTAACAAAAGGTGCTATTCAGGATTTTATTAATAGTATGACCAATCAAAATGATTCTGTATCCCTCGGTTCATTTAATACATATTTTAAAGTTCATATTCAAAATAGTATGAACAAGACTAAACTTATCGAAATACTGGACGAAATCACTAAGCCCAATGATGAAGAAGAGTATACTGAACTATATGCAGGATTAGTGGAATCTGTAGAGGAAATAAGCAGTTCCAAAGGCCGGAAAGTATTAATAGTTCTTTCTGATGGTAAAAATGAACCTTATTACCTGGATACAAAAACATTGCATTCTATTTATGGGGATAAAATTTTTGAATATACAGATCCTATTGAATTCTGCCAGCAGGAAGGTGTTACTATTTTTGCTATAAACTATGGGAACAGAAAAGACAGTAATTTAAATACTATTGCACTCGAAACAGGCGGTCTTGTTTTTGATGCATCTTCTCAATCGGAATTAAGCAGTATCTATAAAAGAATAAGGGAAAGGGTTAATAATGAGTATTATCTTTCTTACAGGGCGACTATGGACCCCGCTGATAAGAAATTTTTAAGAATAGAATATACAAATAATAATAGAAAACTTGATACAAACAGATTTTATTTTACAAGTACAATTTTCGGCCTACCACTTGAAGAAATTGGTTTGTTTCTATTAATTCCTTTAATTCTTGCTCTATTGTTATGGTTTATTTTGTTTATACTTAAATTTGATAAAAGAAAAACACAACCTGGATTGGATCTTTTAAATAAAGGTAAGGATTTTACAAAGATATCTGCAAAAACAGTAGCTCTGGGTACTGAAAAAACAATAATTAGCGGAAATGCAAATGCAGATCTTACTATAATGGGTTCACCGGGAGTTTCTGCTAAAGAAACAACTATTGTATATGATAAGAAAACAAGTGCTTATACAATTATAAGTGATGGTAAAATATCTGTTAATAATAATCCTGTTAAAAAGAGAAAGCTCGAAGCGGGTGATGTTATTAATATTGGTGGAACTACACTTGTTTTTGATGATGATATAAAACCAAAGAAAAAGTAGCTGTTTAAAAACTGGTTATTTAAAAACCAGGTTTGATGTACCTATTTTTATTTTGTCGCCTGGTGCAATTTTTATATATTTATCTTTTGGAACAGCTTTATCATTTATAAAGGTTCCATTTGCACTTTCAAGGTCTTTTATGTAAAAATCTGTTTTAATTTTCTGAATAACTGCGTGGTAACGTGAGACCATTGCACTTTCTATTACAATGCTGTTTTTTCTGTCACGCCCAATAGAAATTTTACTTACAAGTGGAATATTTTTGTTATTAAATGTTAAGACTCTTGCTTCCTGTTTCTGAACTTTATTTAGCCTGCGGCCTAAATTGCTGTCCCCATAAATTGTATTATTTTCCATATATTCAAACACCTTTATATTTGCATTCTTGGTAAATAATCTATATCCCTTTAATAATAAGTTTTTTTAAAAAGTGAGTCAAGGAGAGTTTTAAAACAATATTGAGCGAGAATTCAAAAATATACGATATCTACCAGATAAAAATATTTTTTTAACTCAGATTTATTCAGATTGAGGCACCGCACTTCGGGCCTTTACCAGATTTCATAAAATTATCCTTTTATAACTATGTTCACAAGTTTGTTTGGGACAACTATAACTTTTACTATTTCTTTTCCATCAACCCAGCCTTTTATTTTTTCTAACGAAAAAGCTGTTTCCTGTAATTTGTCTTTTTCCGTGTTTACTGGTGTATTAAATTTATCTCTTATTTTGCCGTTTATCTGGACTACGACAGTAACTTCATTTTCTTTTGTAAGTTCTTCATCCCAGGAAGGCCATTTTGCTTTGGATATGGAAGGTTTTTCTCCAAGCATTTCCCATATCTCTTCTGCGAGGTGCGGTGCATATGGTGCAAGGAGTTTTATAAAATCTTTCCAGAGGCCTTTAAAAAGTTTTTTCTCTTTAAATGCTTCATTCGAGAATATCATCATCTGTGCGATTGCAGTATTAAAATCGAGTTTACCTGTATCGTTACTTACCTTTTTTATAGTTTTGTGAAGTTCTTTTACAAGTGATTTGGGTGGTTCTTCATCTGTTGCTTCGAACTCAGAGATACTCCACGCCCTGTCTAAAAAGCGCTTTACCCCGACTATGCCCCTTGTCGACCATGGTTTGGATGCTTCTAATGGTCCCAAAAACATTTCATAAATACGCATGGAGTCTGCACCGAATTCTTCTATAATTTCATCCGGATTAATAACATTTCCCAGAGACTTGGACATTTTTCCTCCGCCTTCTCCAAGTATCATCCCCTGGTTAATAAGACGCATAAAAGGTTCGTCGGTATTAACTACACCTATATCAAAAAGTACTTTATGCCAAAAACGTGAATATAACAGATGGAGTACGGCATGCTCTGCTCCGCCTATATACAGGTCTACGGGCATCCAGTAGTCCACTTTTTCTTTAGCAGCGAATTCTTCCGAATTATGTGGGTCTAAGTACCGAAGGTAATACCAGCATGAACCAGCCCACTGCGGCATAGTATTAGTTTCTCTTTTTGCTTTTTCACCGCATTTAGGACAGCTTGTATTAACCCATTCATCTATTCCGGCAAGTGGCGATTCGCCTGTTCCCGTTGGTTTGTAGGTTTTTACTTCCGGTAACTTTAGGGGAAGATTTTCATAGGGTTCCTGAACTATTCCACAAATTGGGCAGTGGATTAGAGGTATCGGTTCTCCCCAGTATCTTTGTCTGGAAAAAATCCAGTCACGCAGTTTGTAATTAATAGCTTTTTTGCCCATTCCTTTTTCTTCGAGCCATTTTGTTATTTTTTCTTTAAACTCATCTGTTTTTAAGCCGTTAAACTCATCGGAATTAACAGCGACTCCTTTTTCTATAAAAGCCTCTGTTAATTCATGTAAACTTCCATTTTTTGATACAACTTGAATTATCGGGATATCAAACTTTGTAGCAAATTCAAAGTCCCGTTCATCATGAGCAGGAACAGCCATTATTGCACCTGTTCCATATGAAATAAGGATGTAATCGGATATCCATATTGGTACTTTTTCTCTGTTTACAGGATTAATAGCATAAGCACCTGTAAAAACTCCTGTTTTACCTTTAGCAAGGTCTGTACGTTCCAGGTCGGATTTCATTCTTGCCTGTTTTACATAATCTTCTACAGCTTGTTTTTGCGCATCGATAGTTATAATTGATACAAGTTTGTGCTCGGGTGCCAGTACCATATATGTTGCTCCGAACAAGGTGTCCGGTCGTGTTGTATAAACTACTATACTATCGCTTTTATCTTCCAGCTGGAAAGTTACATTTGCACCTTCGCTTTTTCCAATCCAGTTTCTTTGCATTATTTTAAGGGATTCTGACCAGTTAAGTTTATCCAGGTCTGCAAGGAGTCTTTCTGCATATTCTGTAATTTTTAAAACCCATTGACGCAAATTCTTTCTTTCTACCTGAGAGTGACAGCGCTCACATTTACCATCTTTTACTTCTTCATTTGCAAGTCCTGTTAAGCAAGAGGTGCACCAGTTAATAGGAATCTTATCTTCGTATGCAAGGCCTTTTTCCCATAGTTTTAAAAATATCCACTGTGTCCATCTATAGTACTCAGCTGTATGTGTGGAAACACACCTGTCCCAGTCATATGAAAAACCAAGCGACTTAATCTGCTTTATAAAAAGCAGTATATTTTCTTCTGTAGTAGCTTTTGGATGTGTTCCTGTTTTAATTGCATAATTTTCCGCAGGAAGGCCGAAGGAATCAAATCCCATAGGATGCAATACATGATAGCCGTTCATTCTAAGATAGCGACAATATATATCTGTAGCAGTATATCCTTCCGGATGGCCTACATGAAGGCCGGTAGAAGAAGGGTATGGAAACATATCTAAAACATACTTTCTTTTATCTTTTGGTACAGCAGGGTCTTCTGTTACTTTATAAGTTTTATTAGTATCCCAGAAGTTCTGCCATTTTTGTTCTATTCTATTAAAATCATATTCACTCATGGGTGGTATAATACAGGTTGTGTTATTCTGCGTCAAGATTGTGGTGCAAGGCTATCTTCATGTAACAATCTTTAAATGATAAATATCACGCCCGCTTATACTCAAGCCCGCAAAGTTCACAGAACTACCTTACTAAATCTCTTGATGGTTCAAAAAAAAATATCTATACGGTTTAAAACTTTATTCTTTCTGAATCTTAGTGTTAAAATTATCTCTCACAGAGGGCACAGAGATTTGTATTCTAATTACATTATGTCGGTAGCCTTTGTACATGTATGTGCCTTCTTTAAGTATAAATAAAATTTTTATAAGGAATGCAGGAAGGTGGGAATTAGTTAACTTATTGTATATACATTTAAAGTAAAATATTTTTCAAGAATTTTTAAATATTTATTAAAAAAGCATTGTTGGCATTTTCAGTTTAACAGTATATTCTTTGGTTCCATGGAAGCTTATTGTTTTTATCAATTTTGAAAACGTTTTCAAAATATTATCAATCTTGTTAATTCGGTTAATCCATGTCATATTTTTTCATCTCTTTTTTACCAGTATCTCTTTCTGTTTTTCCTTATCCCTAACATTCTTCTCTACAAAAAGCTTTTTCCCTGTATCCGGGTCTGTTTCTATAAAATACATCAGGCTTGAATAAGTAGAAGGAGTAGGGGTAAATATCTGCACCTGCTCCGGGTTTAGCTTTAAATTACTCTTTATATAACTTTTCAGTTTATGCATATGCTTATCAGTACAACCAGGATGGGCTGCAATAAAATAGTAAGTTAAAAACTGTTTTTTACCGGAGCGTTTATTTGCTTTATTAAATTCATCTACAAACTTTTTTAAATTTCCTATTTCAGGTTTTCCCATAAAGTTTAATATTTTTTCATCCGTATGCTCAGGAGCAATTTTTAACTGCCCGGAAATATGATGATTAACTATTTCGTGAAGATATTTATTCCCATGTTCATTATCAGCAAGTATTAAATCATACCGAATGCCGGAACCTATAAATATTTTTTTTACGCCTTTAATACTGCGGAGAGCTTTTAACAATTCTATCTGCTTTTTATGTTCGAGATTAAGGCTATGGCATTTTTCCGGAGATAAACATCGCTTGTCTTTGCATGCACCTTTTGTAAGCATTTTTTTACAAAAGCTTCCGAACATATTTGCAGTAGGGCCGCCTATGTTTTGTATATTTCCTTTAAAATCGGGTAATTCGGTAATGCTTTTTACTTCTTTTAGTATTGATTTTATGGACCTCGAAATTATAACTCTTCCCTGGTGTGCTGTTATTGCGCAGAAATTACATTGGCCATAGCATCCTCTGTGGCTTGTAACAGAAAATCTTATCGTGTCCAGAGCTTTTATAACACCCTGTTTTTTATAATAAGGATGAGCGTCCCGTTCAAATTTTAGATTGTAGACTGCATCAAGTTCTTCCCTCTTTAAATTGTACTGAGGTGAATTTTGTACAAGATATCTTGTATCCTGTTTTTGCATAAGGCCCTTTGCAGTAATTGGGTCTGTATTTTCATAGAAGGTATTAAACATTTTTAAAAATAGGCTTTTATCTTTAACTAGATCATCATATGATGTTAATTCAATATGGCCGGGTACTGGCTCTTTTGATATATAACAGATACCTCTAATATCTATTGCAGGTATATTATTTTTAAAGTTTTCTGCCAATTCTAAAATTGATTTTTCACCCATTCCATAAACAAGAATATCTGCTTTTGCATCAAACAGTACAGAACGCCTTATTTTATTACCCCAGAAGTCATAATGAGCTGCTCTTCTTAAGCTAGCTTCTAATCCTCCGAGTACTATCGGTCTGGTGTTTTTAAAATGCTTTTTTATAAGGTTTGAATATGCAATGCATGCTCTGTCCGGCCTTCTGTTGTTTATTCCGCCTGGTGTTAAGTCGTCTTTCTGTCTTTTCTTTTTTGTAGCTGTATAATTACTTATCATCGAGTCCATGCAACCGGCACTTACTCCCCAGAAGAGTTCCGGCTCACCAAGTTTTGTTATCTCATCATTATTTACATCGGGTTGTGATATTATTCCAACTTTAAAACCGGCATTTACTAAAACATTTCCTATGACTGCAATTCCTATGTTAGGGCTGTCTATATATACATCTCCGGTAATAAGTATAATATCCGGTTTTTCCCATCCGAGCTGTTTTAATTCTTTTTTTGTTGCAGGCAGATACATATCAATTTAATCTATATATTTTTAACTTAATAAATCAATAGAAAAATATTGCAAAATAGATTAATATTGATGTAATGAAGAATTTAGAAGTTTAAAGGCTTCGCATTATCGGTGTTAATAAAGGAAGAATGTTTTGAATAGATTTAAGGTTTTCTATAAATTATCAGTAATTGCCATAGTAATTTTTCTTGCTTTCTGCAGTCATACATATAATTCAGAAAGACGGATTAAAAAAGAAGCAGGTGAATTGCAGTATGTTTATAATGAGGCATTATCAGCATTTAAAACCGGCAATATTTACGCGGTAATAGAAGGACTTGAGTCTGCATTACAGGAGCTAAATAAAGACCTTATTTCTGTGCCTGGATATATGGCAATAATACAAAACTACAGGGATATGTTAAAAGAAATTAAGTCTAATTTCTATATTAAAACTGATGGGGCTTGGGGATTTATAGATAATATTTACCAGCTGGCACAATCGGATGAACAGGAAATATTAACTCCGAATTTTAGCCTTTTTTATTCAGATGAAATTTCCGTCGAACCTTTGCAGATAAACGATTTTTTTTACACTTATAAATATATAAGTGGAATAGAAAATTCAGTTGACTACAGTGGAATCCCGGATTCAACTGGTGTTGTAAACAGTATTAGCCTAAATAAAACAGGTAAGTTTGAGGAAGCTTTAATTGAATTGCAGATATATATACAAATAAATCAATCTGAAAAGTATTTAATAACTGATAAGCCGATTATGTTTAAATATCCTTCACCTTCCTTTACACTTGTAATAAAGGATGGAGAGAGAGTAAAGGATTTATCAGAAAGGCTGCAATCAACAGGAATAATATTAGAAAATTCTATACTGGAAATTGCATCATCATATAATTTTTCTAAATATTCCTTTGTTCCTGATCCTGCTGATAGTCTAAGCAGGTTTGAAGGCCTTTTTACTCCTGGTTATTATCTTTTTCATTATAAAGATGTTTTACCACTGGATTATGCAGACAATAAAGAAGAGCAGGCAGAAACAAATACGGATGTAATTATTAATATTTTATTGGAAGAAAGTTCTATAAGATTTGAAAATATGCAGAAAGTAAATGGCTTTGGCGTCTATTCCCAGATAATCCTTGCGAGTATTGTGGAAAAAGAAGCAGCATCCAATAGAAATTATGAGGAAATTGCCTCTGTTTTTTATAACAGGTTGAATGATGGTACAAGTCTTGGCTCGTGTCCTACTGTCGAGTATGTTCTTGGATATCACAGGCCTTTTTTGACTATTGATGATGTTTCAATTAACTCGGCTTATAATGTTTATAAATATCCCGGGCTTCCACCGACTCCTATAAGTTTTTTCTCGAACGAAGCCTTGAAAGCAGTAATGGAACCGATAAATACAGATTTATTCTTTTTTGTTTTTGATTGGACAACTGGTGAATTGCTTTTTGCTGTGACTTATGAAGGACATAAGGAAAATGCAAATATTGCCTATCAGAATTATATAAATGAATATGGCCGGAATAGTCTTCATGATATTTATTATGATAAATTCTACGGAGAATAATCGAAAATGAAAAAAAAACGAATCTTGTACGAATTCACTTGATACTGATACTAAAGTGCATATTATTTAATATTAAGAGACAGAATTGTAATTTAAATATTTTATATTAAACTGTCTTTTATATTATCAGGAGGGAAAAATGAAGAAAAAATTGTTGTTCTTATTAATAGTATTGCTATCTGCAAGCTTTTTTATGGGTTGTTTAGCAAGTACTGAGACTACAGTAACTAGAATAGAGGATAAACCGGCGGATAATCCGCCACCTGCGGATAATCCACCACCTGCGGATAATCCGCCGCCACAGACAGAAACACAGCCGCCAATGGAGGACTGGGCAATAATTGACCATAAAACAAAAGATTTTGGCGGTGATGTTCCGGATTGGGTAATTTCTACACCTATAGAACTCGAATCGCAGCCTGCGTTTGAAGGTTTATATGTATTTATTATTGACCATGTCGGTAAAGACTTACAGGGTCTGCAGCTTTGGGCGCGTGGTTTTACGGCTCCATCTGAAGTTGCAAGAATGATTTCTACAAGAGTGGAAGATAAGTTTGTAGGTGCCGCTGCAGGAGATATGGATGTGCTCGAAACTTATATGGAGGAAGTAGTTAAGACCGTATCTGAAGCAGAATTTCCAGGACTTAGGACAGCAGACAGTTTCTGGGTAAAAAAACAAAACAGAAATAATACAAGTATGATTGAGTACAGATATTTATTTCTTGTAACAATACCAGTCGAAACTGTTAATTTATCAATTCAGCGTACTTTTGACCAGACTATAAATAATAATCCGCCGAAAACAGAAGATGAACAAACAGCAATTAACAGAGTGCAGGATTCATTTGACGAAGGTATGTAGAATAGCATAGTTTTTCATTTAATTAAATATATTCCTCTATTTAATATTTATTAGATAGAGGATTTTTTTATTTAGGTAGTGTTAAAAGTTTTATGAAAAATTATGGAAACCGCAGAGGATAAGAAAAGGGTTTGAAAAGAATTGTTAATAACTATTAAAAATAATACAATCTCTGCGTTCTCCGCAGTTAATATTTTTGAAACTTTTGGTGTTACTATTTTTTTAGAGGAAATCATTTATGAAAGCAATAAATATAAATGTCGGAATAGGTGGAAAAACCTTATTTGTCCTCATCTCATTGCCAGAAGTCTCTGGATATGATAAAAGATTTTAGAAGCTATTTGAAAATGCTTTCGAATATGCATGTAATTAACTGCTCCTAGTTATAAGGTGCTTTGTGTTGTTGCTGCATCAAAGTGAGGTATGAATTTGAAAAAAATAACAATCATTCTAATTATATTATCTGCTGTTTCTTCTGGTTTATATAGTGAAGATACTATTATTCCGATTATGACAACATTCGGTGGAAGAAAAAATGATTATAGTGATTTTGTCCGGCAAACAGAAGACGGAGGATACATAATTATAGGTGGTACTGAATCTTTTGCTGATGATTCTGCAGATATCTACTTGATAAAAACAGATTCATCCGGTAATGAGTTATGGTATAAAACTTTTGGCGGAATAGAATCGTTAGATAATGGTATTAATATAGTTCAGACAGAAAACGGTGAATATTTAATTATGGGCTTAGGTTCCTCATATGAAACCGGTTCTCAGGATATCTATATAATAAAAACCGATTCATCCGGTAATGAAGAATGGTCGGAAATAATTGAGGGAACTTATTTTGATTATAATATCAGAGTAGCGCCAACACAGGACGATGGATTTATAATAATGAAGAATTCCCTTTCCGAAGGAGCTATGAATTTCGGGTTGATAAAAACTGATTATTTTGGAAGCATGATATGGGAAAATGAAATTGGCGGTACAGGTGATGATTATGGTTATGCAATGACACAGACATCCGACAGCGGATACATTATTACAGGATACACAAATTCATTCGGGGATGCAATCCAGAATATTTATCTTGTAAAAACTGACTGGTCCGGTGAAAAACAGTGGTCACAGGCGTATAATATAGGTGACCAGGATAGCGGCCGTAGTGTTCAGCAGACAGAAGACAGCGGATACATAATACTTGGAACTTCAGGAACATTGGAAAGTGGATATACTAATATATTCCTTCTAAAAACTGATGAATCCGGTAAGGAACAATGGGCCAACACATACGGCGGGGATGATTTTGATTATGGATTAAGTGTATTACAAACATCTGATGGCGGATATATTATTGCCGGCTGGACTTATTCTTATGGAGCAGGAAATTCTGCTGATGTTTATTTAATAAAAACTGACAATTCCGGTGAAGAATTGTGGCATAAGGTATTTGGCGGAACAGATGATGATTATTGTTATGGAATCCAGGAGACAGAAGACAGGGGATTTATCATTACTGGTTTTACTAAATCTTACGGAGCAGGAAATACTGATGGGTTCTTGATTAAAACAGATTCTGAAGGTAATATTGAGTTTTAAAAAATAATAAGGGGAGAATTATGTCGAATATAAAAGCAACAATTAAAACAAATAAAGGAGAGATAAATCTTTCATTATTTCCAGATAAAGCACCTGTAACTGTTGCAAATTTTGTAAACCTTGTTCAACAGGATTATTATAATGGTTTAATGTTTCATAGAGTATTAGACGATTTTATGATTCATGGTGGATGTCCGGAAGGAACCGGAACAGGAGGCCCTGGTTATTCTTTTGAAGATGAGTGTACAGAAGAATTAAAGCACGATAAACCTGGTATGCTTTCTATGGCAAATGACGGGCCCAATACTAACGGCAGCCAGTTCTTTATTACTCATGTTCCTACACCGTGGCTTGACGGTAAACATACTGTTTTCGGAACTGTTATTGATGAAAATGATATGAAAACAGTTAACAACATTCGTCAGGGTGATAAAATAGAAACAATTATTATAAGCGGAGATTCGGAAAGTCTTTTAGAAAAGATGGCACCAAGGATAAAGGCCTGGGACGGTATTTTGAATGAATAGGTAATATTTATCGTATTTTTACAGATAGCTATTATTAATAGCTATCTTGTTTTTATTTCTTAACTTTTATATAACTAATATATTGTGTATACAATTTCTGCAAAAAGCCTTCCACAATTAACTACAGAGCAGATTTTTTTTAAATTATTTTTATTAAACAGGGAAGAGTGTTTGTCATAGTTCTTTAATATTAAGATATTAAGGAACTAACCAAACATCCCAAACTGCGGCATATTCCTGCGGAACTCTCTGCTGAACTTTAACGTCGTAATAATTTCTTTGTGCTTTAATGCGAGCAGTCTAATCTTTTTTCTTGCTTTTTCTATGTCCTCTGTATTAAATGTGCTCGTGTATTCAAGTTCTTCTGTAATTATAACCTTTTTATCTTTTTCCAGCTGATTTAGAAAAGATTCTTTTATATAATCATCTGCACCTTTTAACGCGTAGACAAGTTCTTCTTTGCTTATCTGTTTAATTATGGCTTGTATTACGTTCTCCGGGCAGCTGCTTATACCTGAGAAAGGAAAAATATCATCTATTATTATATCGAGCATAGACGAACCTTTAAAAATATCCTCTAAATGTGAAAACATATTTTCAACATCAAAAAATAAATTTATTATCATCTGTAAAAGAAAATCCTGTTCGTTGCTTTTTCCAAGCGCTGGTGAAAAATTAAAAAACTGCAAAGTAAGTTCTTTGATTTTTTCTGTTGTTTTTACAATATGTTCGGGTAAAAGATTTTTATAGCATTTACTATGTTCAAGATACATTGCGCCTAATTGGCCAATATATGCGGCAATTTTGTCTTGTGGTACAGCATAGCCAATATTTTTTAAAGTCGGCTTTTTTTCTGCCTAATAATCTCTAAGGATATTAAATGATTTTATTCTTTTTTCATTCATATGTTCGGAAAAATCGTTCGACTTTTTTTTGACCAGCTCATCATTTTTTATAATTTGGCTAAGTTCCTTAATTTTAGAGTTTAGGTATTCATTCAATTCTGAAAAATCAAGCTGATTAAAGCCCTCCGGATTGTTTTGCACTGCATTTACAAGTAATTTATTTGTTAAACTGATTATTCTATTATTTTCTTTAGTATTTAAAAGATTTTTAAAGATGCTGTCTATACAAATTCCCTGGCTTGCGATAACTGCAATATGACGTATCAACTCGCTTATTAAAATGGCGAGTTCATCTTTCTCTTCATCTTGCTTTAACAGCCTAAATGAATTTTCAAATATTAACACCAAATCATTATTAGTTGTCAGGCTTTTCTTGTTTCGAAAAGATGGGACCATGCTTTTAAGTAATATTTTTAATTTTTCCGGACTTCTTCCGTTTTGAATACTCAAAGTTCCTTCCAGACATATCTGATAATATAAATTATTGTATTTAAAAATAATTTCAGAAAGCATTTCCATTATAATTTTAACCAGTAAGGGGTGCATACCGTGGAGCACCATCGTTAATCCTGCATATAATATAGGATTATTTAACTCATCTATATTATTTTCCAGTGCGAGTATCCCTTCTCTTCTAGCTTTTTCACTTAAATCTACAAATTGAGCTGCTAATGTATCAAGTTCCGGACTGCATGTGTATATTGCTTTAAGTTTTTCCTCAATTATTCTCGGATTGTCTCCACTCTGAACACTTAAAATACCTTCTATTATCATCTTATTTTTAATATTGATTAAGCTTAATTCTGATTTTATTTTATTGCCGATAATATTTTTAACAAGGTCTGGTTCTGTACCGTCTACAATAAGCTGAAGGCTTCTTGAAAGAATTTTTTTATCTTCCAGTTCCTCTATATCATCTTCTAAGCTTAAAAGACCTTCTGTTCTTGATTTCTCACAGAGTTTTATGTATAAGTCTATTAAGGAAGGAAGGTTATTCCGAAGGTTGTTCTTTTTTTCGGCGGCTTCTGTCATGTGCGTGAAATTATTAAAACCGGATATTATATCCAATGGATTTAACGGAATGATTTTTTCCAGTAATAATAATAATGGAATAATTAATTTAAGCTCACAGGAATATGATACCTGTTCTGCTGTTCTGGTTATATATGATAGTAAAGTAAAGTAGTCTAAAGGAACTTCTGTTTGTTCGTGTTCCTCTTCGAACAGACTATTTAGAATATTTATGATACTTTTAATATCAATATCATCATTATTATAAGAAGATGAAAATTTAATTTTATCCAGTCCATTGATAAACTTTTTTAAATCAATATAAATAAAGTTCTGGCAAAGTGTATTTAATTGGTTATATGTATGAATAATATTTTCCATAATCTGAGGATTATTACCAAGCTTCATAAACAGGCTTAAAGTTTTGGAGTGCATAGCATCCTGGGCTCTGGAAAACAAGTTATTAATAAACATTAATTCCTCTAAAGCAGGATTATTAAAATGAGGAGAAAGATAAATAAACTCAGTATCGGTTTTTGATATTTCTGTACAGATTTCTTTTATTGTTTCTAAGTTATCATTTTTACTTAAATAAATAATCTGTTTACAGAACTCTTCATAGAAAAGCTCACCTGCTTTGATAAAATCATTAATTTTCTTATATGATAGTACGTTCTTTAGGCTGTCAATAAGTTTATTATTCATGTCTGGTCCTTATAAATTTTTTTTTCTTATAGACATTAGAATTATAGTACAAACAGTCCAAAAGTCAATTTTGATAAGAGCAGATTTTTTGAAATTATAGTAGTGGATTTTTCCAATGTAATGATTTAAAACGACCAAAGTCATTGTCAGTAGAAAATATGCATCCACTGTGTTCTATTGCAAGGTTAGCAAGATGTGCATCGAAATTCAGATTCCCTGCTGTTCCAAAAGGAATAAGTAGTTCTTTTAATATTTGCCAGTGTTTTTTTGTTGGTGAAAAAATACTTATGTTAGGAAGATTTAGCCATTCATCAATAATTGAATATGCTGTTTCCGGTTTAAGTGGCTGCGGCATTATTTCACTATTTGTTAAAATTTTAAGAAATCCAAATATTACAATCCACGCAAAACCAACAAGTTCATTAGCGGAAAGGACTTCCTCCAACCATCTTTTGCTTTTGTGTGATAAACAGTGTCAGAGTTAATAGCATATATAAGGATGTTTATATCCGGTATAATCATTTTCTTAATTGCAACATCAAATCATCATCAATGTTTATTGTTGTACGCATATATACTTAATAATAAAATGGAAAAATGATGTCAATATGCTTGAAAGAATACCCAGCAATTATAAATATGGATTCTAATAAACTTTTTTTGTACAAAATTTAATTATTTTAAATGTTTAGACACAGATTAACAGGATTTAAAAGGATTTTTATATAATATTTGTATAAATCTTATTTAATCCGCGTTAATCCTGTAAATCAGTGTCTAAATTTATTTTATTTTTTATAATATATTTTCATATTGAGAATTGCTGAAGAATAACTCAGCAGCTATCAAACTTAATTGTTTATCATTATTATATTGAACCAAGCAATAACTGATAAACAATAACAAAGAAAATGAAACAAAATATGTATCAAATACTATGGAAAATAAGACAAAAAATGTATCATATACTATAGAATCCTTTACAAAGCTACTAATATAGAATAATATTAGGTATGTTTTACAGAAAAGTGCTCGATTACCTAAATAGCTGGAAAAATCGTACGAAAAGAAGACCCCTTATTATACGGGGTGCAAGGCAGGTTGGAAAAACTACAGCTGTAAATATGTTTGGAAGTACTTTTGAAAATTATATTTATCTTAATCTAGAATATAAGAAACATCTGGATATATTTAATGATAGTTTCACTTTTGATGAAATATTGGATGGAATATTCTTTTTTTCCAATATGAAGAAAGATTTATCAGATACTCTAATTTTTATAGATGAAATACAAAATTCTCCTTTAGCCATAAAAATGATGAGATATTTTTATGAAAAAAAACCCGAACTTTTTGTTATAACAGCAGGTTCTTTACTGGAAACAATTCTTGATATGAAGAAAATAAGTTATCCAGTAGGAAGGGTGGAATATCTTTACATGTATCCACTAACATTCGAAGAATTTTTAGGTTCAATAAATGATGAAGCTGCTTTAAATGCTTATAATACAATCCCTATCCCGGTATATTCGTATAATAGGCTATTAGAATATTTCAATACCTATGCAATGATTGGCGGAATGCCTGCTATTGTAGAAAATTATATAAATAATAAAGACCTAAAGGAGTTAATACCTTTATATGAAGGTTTAATTAAATCATTTATTGATGATGCTGCAAAGTATGCGAAAAATAATACTATGCAGCATATTATAAGACATGTTATAGAAACAGTTCCATATGAAGCCGGGAAAAGGATTAAGTTTAACGGATTTGGCAAGGCAGATTATAAAAGCCGTGAAATAGGAGAAGCGTTAAGAGCGTTGGAAAGGGCTATGCTTATAACTTTACTTTATCCTGCTACAAGTACAGAATTGCCAGTATTCCCGAATAAGAAGCGTTCTCCCCGGCTTCAATTTCTCGATACGGGATTAATTAATTATTATACAGGTATTCATCAAGAATTATTAAATATTGAGGATTTAGCATCTGTATATAGAGGCCTTATTGCAGAACATATCATAGGGCAGGAACTACAGGCATTAGATTTACAAACATCTAAACCAATAACGTTCTGGGTAAGAGAAAATCCAAAAGCTAATTCTGAAGTTGATTTTGTATTGCCATTTAATAATCATTTAATTCCTCTAGAAGTTAAATCAGGTAAAACAGGTACTCTCAAATCTTTACATCAATTTATAAATAAATCAAATGTTCCTTTTGCTGTTAGGTTTTATAAAGGGAAAATATCTATAGAAAATATTATTACTCCTGCTGGAGTACCATACAAATTATTCAATCTTCCATATTTTCTTTCAGGTAAGATTATTGATTATATTAATTATTATTCTAAGCAGTAATAAAAAAACAGAAAATTATTCGATTTATAAATAAATTATTCTTTAGGTAACACATATTCAAATTCCAGGTGTTTAAAAATAAAGAAATACACACAAGGAAATAAATATGTGCATAAAAAGAACTACATTAATACTTTTACTAATGTTTACAATTACTATGTTGGCATTTCCCAAAGATTTAAATTTACTAATAATAGACCGAGACATTAATATTCCGTTAGAAGGTGTTAGTGTAAAGTATATTAATACGGAGCAGAATAAAGAAGAAACTTATTTTACAGATGAGGCTGGAAAAACCAAAATTGCTCTGGAGGATACTTTAGAGCGGGTTATTATAGAATGTAATCTAATTGGATATGAAACCAAGAAGGTTATTATAACTGAATTTTCAGAAGAGTTTATAATAAGCATGGTTATAGAAGGTATGATAGTAGGCGATGAGCTGGTTATTGAAGAAACTTATTATGAAAAAGAAGATAAAGTAGGCACCTCGTTTGTAATAGACAAAGAGGAAATAAGGCCGCTTGCTATGAAGGGTATTTTAGAGGATGTAATTTCTTCTGTAAAAGTGATGCCAGGGGTAAGTTATTCTGCAGACTTTTTTACAGATATTTCTGTCCGTGGTGGATACAGTCATGAAACAGCGGCAAGTTTGGACGGTTTTATTGTCAGGTATCCGTTTTACTGGGGCCAGTCATATTCAATCTTTAATCCTAATATTGTTGAATCTGTTAAGTTCAACAATGGTGTGTTTAACGTAAAATACGGAATGGCCATGAGCGGGCTTTTGGAAGTAAACACAAAAGTTCCGGATAATGGTTTTAGATTTGATTTTACACAGGCAACTTCCACTATAGAAGCATATTTCCAGATACCGCTTGGTATACGTTCCGGTATTTTATTCGGAGGAAGAGCAACGTATCTTGAATTAACTATGGGACCGGTATGGAGGGCCCAGGACGTTTCTGTGCCCCGGGTACCGTATATTTATGACGGCAATATCAAGTGGTTTTTTAAACCACATGATGATGCAGAAGTATATATTAATACCTTTTTTGGAGCAGATGGAATTGCAATGGGTGAAGAATGGGAAAGTGATGAAATTACTATGGGTGATGAGTTTTATGACCATAATCTGCATGCATTGGCTGTTGCAGGATTAAAGTTTTTACCTACTAATACTGCATTTATCCATTTCTTAATTGGTTATGAGTTTATGTCTTTAAAAGATGACGGAAGTTATTTTGAAGAAGGTGAAATGGAATATTCGGAGGCTTTTAAAAATAATGAAGGTGAAGGTGTTCCTTATAATGTATCATATGGAGATACATTTACTGTAGATTTTAGAAATGAGTGGGAAGAAGAAGAAATAATGAATAGTATTCAGACGAGGTTCGATGCAGATTTTGAACTAACAGATAAAATTATGTTTTCTACAGGTGCCGGTCTTATCTACGATAATTTTAGTTTTATGGAAAAAGATGAGAACTGGTTTAGAGATGATTACAGTGGTGAAATTACAAGTAATCTGGGATTCGATTCGTATAATCAATTTAACTCGTCCGGATATATAAATTTTAACTTTACTCCTGTTTACGACAAATTAGAAATTGATACCGGTGTAAGAATAGACCATCATTTTTCTGTAACTGACGGTAATTTAATCAATTCCCTTCCGGTGATAAATCCGAGGTTCTATATTGCATATACACCAGTAAGAAACAAACCGGGATTAGAATATTTTACGATGAGTCTTGGAACAGGGCTTTATTCAAAAATGCCGGATTACAGATATTCCTTTTCGGCAAATGATACAGAGGTTGATAGTTTCGATATAGAACAGGAGAGATGTTTAACAAATGTTTTAGGTTTTGAGTGGATGTTTCCAATTGGTTTAAAACTAAAATTAGAAGGTTATTATAAATTTTATTTTAACAGATTCTATTCAAATGAATTTGTTAATATTAATACTGACGAACTATACTACAAATTACATTCGGATGGTATAGGACATGTCGGAGGTTTTGATGTTATATTAAAACAAAAAATATCGAGGTATATAGATGGTTCTCTTTCTTATTCATTTATCTATGCGCAGTACAAAAATCCTGAAACTGACGGTGAAAACTTCAATTCTAATGGAGAGCCAGTAGGAAGTTGGTACTTTCCTTATTTTCACAGGTTTCATGGTATTAACCTTAATGTAAATATAAAACCGACTGATTTTTTCACAATTTCTATGATGTTTGGCGTTTATACCGGAGTGTTAAAAGGCTCATATACGGAACCGGTAATGTATGGTTATGAAGACAATGGTCAACTTCTAGAGCTCTATAGGAATAGAAAAGTTTACAGTGAATAGAGAACAGGCATAAGCCTTCCGTTAGATATCCGCCTTAGCTACCATAATTTCTTAAAAAACAGAAAAATGAGAATAGAATATTATTTAGCCATAGAAAATATTTTGTCACTTTTTTATACACCGGATAAAGGCGAGTACTTAAACAGATATACAGGTGAAATGGAAACTCAGGGTTCTGCAGCATATGAAGTTTTTATGCCTACATTTGGTTTTAAGTTAAGTTATTAAAAGAAACAGGAGAGTTAATTATGTTAATAAGCAATAAACAAATAAAATACATACTATTCATATATACAATATTAATAGTTTTATTATTTATTTTTACCGGATGCAGTTCGGCAATTAAAGAATTAGATTCGGAAAATATTTTTATTAAAAAACTCAATTCAAACAGAAATAAGTTACATGAGTTAAACTTTAAAATATTGGAAGATGAAAATGGAGATTTAATTGGAAGTTTAACATCACCATTTATTTATGGAGCAAAGTTTACAGGAGATATAAAGGAAAATGAGAACGGAGACATTTCCTTTTATATAGAAGAATACAAGGCATTTTGCAACTGGCCGAACGGCTGGACAGAAGTAAAGAAAGAGGCAACAGGCCAGATATTATTTGAATATAAAACTTTTAATATCGGCTCAGACAACGAACTATATTATACGGCAAATATCATATATGAATTAGAAATCTGGGACATTAAAAGTGGGGGAATCAGATACTTTGATGATTTGTACCTTGGTGAAAAAGGTCTAAGTAAAGTAAGTAACAGGTTAGACAGAATAGAAGCAATAAATGATTTTCTAAAAACACAGAATTTTCCTGAGTATTTCGGTCATTTAACAAAGGATACATCATATGGTCCGGAATTCCATGATACTATCGAAGATTTTTTGTTTGATGATAATACGCAATATCCGGAAAATCTATTAGATTTAAAAGAATACGGAACAATTTTAAGAGATTTTGAAGAAGCCTATGGGCTTATGTTTATACAATACAATATAGATTATTTTCTAAATGATTTATTACCCGGATCAGAGTTTCTGGAAAAACTTGACTAATAAAGAACCCCGGAGCAGAGCTCAAGAGTATCTTCGTTCTGGAAGGTTGCCTGACCACTAAAACGGCTTAGTAGATTCAAACTAATAGCTGAAATATGTGGAGCCGTTTTAGTGGTCAGGCACTATTTTATAGTCTTCATCCCCGCAGTAAAGCTGCGAGGTATTACGGCTGTCAGAATAATAATTATATAGGAGAAAAAGAATGGAAAAATTAACGTTATTTGATTTATTTGAAAAAGGACAGTGGGCAATGTGGCCTCTTTTAATTTTCTCAATACTTACAGTAACAATAATATTAGAAAGGCTTATTTATATTTTTTATCATAATCTTTCTATTGCAAAAGTTTCAAAAAATATTTTAGAGAAAATAAAAAATAGAGATATAGAAGGAGCAAAAGAATATTTACGAAGTTGTAAGAAACGGATTGCAAGTGCTCCTATTATTTATTCCGGTTTAAAGGTTTTAAAACTTGGCGAACATAGAATGGAAAAAGTAATAGAAGCAGGTGCCGCAGAAAAAATATCAGAATTGGAACGCGGTTTTACTATTTTAATTGCACTTGGCTCTCTTGCACCAATTACCGGTTTCCTTGGAACAGTTAGCGGAATGATAACGGCATTCCAGTCTATTGCAAATGCAACAGATGTAAATGCACAGCTTGTTGCGAATGGTATTTTTGAAGCATTAATTACAACTGCATTCGGACTTGTTATTGCAATTATTGCAGTTGCAGGATTTAACTTTCTATCATTTTTTGTAGATAAGTTTACAGCAGATATGGAACAGCTTGGTAATGATGTTGTTAGTTCTACTTTATTAGTTGGATTTGATAATGATAAGAATACGGATAAGGTGCTGGTGCTAAATGAAAATTAGAAGGAAAAGCAGAAAAGTAAAAGGTATTGCAGATTCCGGAGCATTAAGTGACCTTGCATTTCTGTTGATTATATTTTTTATAGTTATTGCAGTGTTTAATGTAAATAAAGGATTTATGCTTGGTCTGCCGAGTATAAATTCTGCAAAACTTGTAAATGTCGAAGAAATAATTAAAGTTTATTTAAATGAAAATAATGAACTTATATTTAAAGATGAAAAAATATTACTGGATGAAATGGAGACAATTGTTAGAATTAATTTTTTGCAAAAACCGGACATGACATTTTTATTAAAAGTTCATCCGGATGCAGTATATGAGGAATTTGTAAATATTGTTGAGCGTATTAGAAAACTGGAAGTAGAAAATTTTTCATTTAGTATGCTGGAGATATAAATAATTATGAACATTAGAAAGCGAAAAAGAAGAAAGCCGATGCTTCCAATAAACTCAATGTCAGATATTGCATTTCTTTTATTAATTTTTATTATGCTTATTTCGTTAATGAATTACCGTAAGGAAATTCCTATTGAGTATACAGAAGCAGATTTTCTTGAAGTAACACAAGTAGATACTAATCTTGAAATATGGATAGATGCTCCAGGGTATGTATATTATAAAGGTGAAATTGTAGATGAAGTGATGCTGGAGAATATTATAGTAGATGCAGTTGTATTAAACCCGGCCACCAGCATACATATAATTGCTGATAAAAATACAAAGTACAGAAATGTAAATAATGTATTAGAAATACTTAAATTATTGCAGCACAGGGCTGTATCTCTTGTTGTAAAGGAAATTGGGACTTAAATTATGAAAGAAGTAAAATCAAAATTTAGAAAAATATTGTCTTCTAGTATTTTAATAATTGTAATTGTTTTACATATAGTTATATTAATTGTGGTTCCCTATTATAAAGGAACTAAACAGCAAAGAGAGGATAATGATATATTCAAGATAGTCGATGTAGAGGAATATGTGCCTCCTGTAGTAGTAGAGCCGGAAGAACTTTTATTGGATAAAGAAGTAATAGAAATAGCTTTGCAGGATAAAATAGTGGAAGATGTTATAGAAACAGAAGAAAAAGTAGTGGAAACTGCAAGTGCTCCTCCATTAAATACTCAGAATATAATTGAGTATCTGCTTCAGCATAAGATTTCAAGTGCTCCTGAACTTCCTGGTAGCGAAATAAAAGCTAAAATTGAATATCCTGCTATGGCGCGACGACAGGGGATAGAGGGAGTTGTTTACCTGTTATTATATATAGACCAGTTTGGTAAAATTAGGGATATAGAAGTTTTACAGGACCCTGGTTACGGTTTTGGAGATGCTGCCGTATCAGCACTTGCAGATGTAGAGTGTATTCCTGCAGAAGTTAACGGAACACCTGTTGCAACAATGTTCAGATATCCAGTAAGATTCAGTTTAAACTAGAAGTATTTTACTAATCTCAATTTTATAAAGCTTTACTTTATCAAATAATAATAATATGATTTGTACATATTATTTTGACTGGAGAGTTATATGGTAAGGTTAAAAGAGCAAGAAACATATGAGTATGAGTATGAAAAAATTGTTCAGGTAGGTGATATAAATTACGGAGGCCATCTTGGTAATGATGCACTTGTAAGAATTCTTCATGAAGCAAGAATAAATATGCTGCATTCTATGGGTTTTACAGAACTTGATTTAGGTGATGGTGAAACAGGAATAATAATGGCAGAACTTGTTGTAAATTTCAAAGCAGAGAGTTTTATGATGGACAGAATATCTGTGTTCTGCCATGTTGGTGAAATAAGCAATATAAGTTTTAGAATGTATTATAAAGTTACAGATGAGGACAAACTTATTGCAATTGCAGAAACAGAAATTGTTTCTTTCAATTATACTAAAAAGCAGATTGCAGATGTACCTACAGCTTTTATTAATGCGTTAAAGAGTAAATTGTAAGAATATGAAATTTATATGTTCTTTAATAGTTGTAGAAGATATTAAAAAATCGAAATTCCTTTATGAGCAGATTTTAGGACAAACTGTCAAAATGGATTTCGGTGAAAATATAACTTTTAATGGTGATTTTGCAATACATAGTAAAAATCATTTTGCAACGCTTATAAATAATTATCCTATTTTAAATAAATCAAATAACTTTGAACTGTATTTTGAAGATGATGATTTAGAAAATATTGCAATTAGGCTTAAAGAACACGGTCTTGAATTTGTCCATGAGATTGTTGAGCAGCCATGGAAGCAAAAAGTCTTTCGCTTTTATGGCTATGATAAAAACATAATTGAGATTGGAGAAAGAATGGAACATGTTGCTTACCGATTATCAATACTTAAATATTCTATAGAAGATATATGCAAAATTACATTTCTTCCGGAAGAAATTGTTAAGCAATCGATAGATTTGTATTCAAAGGAAGCTTGAATATATAGGATATGAAATATAAAATTAGGAGAACCTCTAATTGGAAATGAGAAAAAAAGTATTTTCAAATGGATTTATTCCAATAATTCCAATTCCATTATTGTACCCTGAATTTATTGATGAAACTGAAGTAATTATAAATGGTTATGACTTAGATGCTATGGAACCTTTTATTAGTAGTGATGGGGAGTATTTATTTTTTAATAGCTTAAATGATAGAATCAATACAAGTCTGTATTATGCAATTAAAACTAATGACACAAATTTTATTTTTGCCGGTGAAGTATCAGGTGTAAATGGGACAGCTTCGCATCTTGATGCAGTGGCAAGTATGGATATAAATAATATATTTTATTTTGTATCCACAAGGAATTATCCGGCAGTATTTGATAATTTACAAACCGGGCAATTTGACAATGAATTTGACAATGGTGCAAATGGAACAGTAACAAATATAAAACCAGTTACAGGAAATTTTAACATTCATTTGCCGGGATGGCTGATAATGGACGCCGAAATAAATAAAGATGGAAATATGCTGTATTATGTAAATGCGAGGTTTAGCGGGCAGCCGTTTCCGGATGAAGCAAAACTTGGTATTGCTGTAAAACAAGATTCTCTATTTAATAAATTAAATTCATCCGATGATGTTCTAAAAAATATTAATAATCCGGACTACCTTGTTTACGCACCTTCTATTTCATCAGATGGGAAAGAGCTATATTTTACAAGAATAAAGAAAGGAACATTTACAACAGAAATATACGTTTCTGTAAGAGCTGATGAAAAAGGAGTATTTAGCTTACCAAAAATAATCAAAATACCAGGAAATGTTGTTGAGGCTCCAACACTAACAGAGGACAGAGAAAGATTATATTATCATAAGAAGCTAAGTATTGATGGAAAATTTCATATTTTCACAATGGCAAGGGAATAAATTTAAATTTGAAGGTATATTAAGAGTGTATGAATTTGAACATGGTCATTATACAGATTTGGAAATGTATTCTATGTTAAAAAAGATTGTTAACTTAATAAGAGAACTGATACTAAATAGTGAAGGAGTTTAAGATGAAAATAATGATAGCTATTTTATTGTTATTTATAATTTCGTTTGTATCTTGTACTGATGATAGCCAGGTATTGGATTTAATAACAAACAAAGAAATATTAATTAAAGATGGCTTTGCAGGCCAGAGTATTACATTAATAAAAGAATCGGATGAATATTTTGTAGTTCGGGAATATTTTGGTTCCGGTATCCCTGTTATAGCCACAAGTAAATATACAGTTAATTTTATTAGTGCTAATCAAATAAGCTTTTCAGAAGTAGTACAGCAGGAAGGTGAGGATGTTAATAAAAATATTAGGGAAGAGTTTATTCTATCAATTGATGAAGAGAATAATGTTAAGTTGTTGTTAAATGGTTTGCAATTAGTTATAGATTATAATTTTGACTGAGTAAGATGCTGTTATGCGTTAAATTAAAGAAATAAAATAGTATGGTTTAAATTATAAGTTATTAATTTCTTTTTCATAGTTTTCTCCTTATTTATTTGCATTTTATAAAATTACTGTATATATAAAATCTATGGGCTCCTGTTGGGGGAGAGTCAAGATATTTTTTTTAGAAAGGCTTGCAATGAATTATAAGTTCTCTTATTCTGACAGCCAAAATACCTCGCAGTTCTGACTTAAGGGGATGGAGGCTATAAACTAGTGCCTGATCACATGTAAGCTTATGGTCAGGTCGCAGCCTTATGAGAACGAAGATATCACAGAGCTCTGCTCCTGGGTTCTTCATTATTATGGTTTAATGCAGATTTTTAAAATGGAGTAGGTGCCTTTCCTATAAAACTTAAAATATATGAAATTCAAAATAAATTTTAAAAATTCAAAATTATATAAAAGAATATTGATTATTGCTTTTCCAATTATTATGCAGAATATGGTGCAGCATTTTCAAATATTGATAGACAGGGCATGGCTTGGTCTCTTGAAAGTTGAATATCTTTCTTCGCTTGGAAACTCACTCATTCCTTATTTTTCCAGAACCAATTTTAAAGCTATTTACAAACGATATACCTACAATCAAAAAATCTATTCCTTTGATGTATTTTGTAGCTGTCATAATATATTTTCAAGCGCTTAATGTTGTAGTAGGGTCTGCAATACGTGGTACAGGCGATACAAAATGGATGTTCCATTCACAAATCTTTGGTACTATATTTATCCTTAGCCTTTCCGAAGATGGTAAAAAAGAAGACAACTCTCAGCCTTAAACAATTTTGGAGATTTATATGAAATGATTATTTCAGATTTATTTACCAGTGATAATCATCCCATACCCGGCTTTTCCGGCTTTAATATAGTCTAGTCCTTCTTTTATATACTGCTTTCCTTTTTTTAAATCAAAATTAGGTATTTTGATTTTTCCTAATCCAAGCGCAATCTGAGCTAATAATAATTTTGCCCTGATTTCTTCTGCTAATTCAAGAAAAACATTATCTTCATTAAAGTTCTGAATATTATTAAAACCTGCATCCCGCAAGTATTTATTATAACCTTCAAAAGATTTAGCATCGGCTAAACAAAGTATATGAGAAACATGGTTTTTCCATTTTTCCGGAAGCTGCTCATTTAATATAACATCATTTATACCTAGTCTTCCTTTTGCTTTTAATACTCTATAAATTTCATTTGCCGCAATCTGCTTATTAGGGAAGGTACAAAAAGAACATTCACTAATAACTACATCAAATTCATTATTTTTAAAAGGTAATTTCTCTGCATCCCCTACAACAAAATTAGTATAACCTTCTACATTCTTTTTCTTACTGCGTTGTGAAGCAAGTTCACAATTTTTTTTGCTATAATCTAAACCTGTAATATTTACCGAGTATTCTTTTGCCAGCAAAATTGATGTAGTTCCTAATCCACTTGCGATATCTAACACTTTTTCTCCGGCTTTAAGTTTTAATCTCTCTGCTAATCTTTTTGAAAGCTCAATCCCTCCGGGGTGGAAAGATTCCCCCAGGAAAAACTTAACAGCTTCATGTTCATAAAGATTTGCGCAGCAGCTTTTTAATTCCTCATGAGTTTCCGGTTTTTTCTCTAATAATTCGCCTAATGTTCTTTTAGTTTCCATTGGTACATCCTTTTTAATACATATTATCTGTGGAATGAATTATACACACAGAAAGGTATAATCTTTTTATTCGGAGCCAAAACATGAATGCAACATTTCATGGCTCTCTTCCAATCAAACGTATATCGATCCATAAATCCCATTGCGCCTATCAATGTTATTTTATCTGAAATAGAATCAATTCGAGGTAATGTTATTCCACAAGCAGTACAGAAATTATTAATCATATCTTTACTTCCTCCTTCGACAGAAAAAGAAAATAAGGATTTTAATGCTTTAAAAATATCTTCACTTAAATGAAGCATAGTTCTATTTTTAAAAAAATCAAGATAATCTTCTACATCTATTAAACGAGTGATTGGTGTTGATTGTTCTTCATCTTTAAAAACATAGGTTAGTCCGCTACATGTTGGAAAAGGGCAGGGGACAGGTACAAAATCACTTTTTAGTAATAACCCATTGGTCTGTTCTTCTGCAAGCCTGAATATATCCGTTAGCGTTATATGGTTTAGGGGATCATAACCATCATAAGAACGGCCTTCTACAAAAACAGGTTGGAAATTAACACTTCTTATACTCCTATGGTTAATAGCAAATTCACATATTTTACCTACCTGATCTTCATTCTGATTTTGAATTATTGTTGCAACTAAATTTATTTTAAAATTATATTTAGAAAGCCTTTCTATTGCTTTTAATTTTGTATTTAATAATGAACACCCTCTAAAACTTTTATAAAAATCATCATTAAATCCGTCGAATTGAAGATAAATTGATGGGGGGGAAGGTTCTATTTCTGCTAGCTGTTTTAAAAGCTCATCATCTGTAGCTATTTTTATTCCATTTGTATTTAGCATCACGGATTGAACATTTAAAGATTTTGCAATCTTAATTATTTCTATTAATTTAGGATGAGTAGTTGGTTCTCCCCCGGATATCTGGAGGACCTCTGCTTTTCCTTCACACTTTATAAGGTTTTCTAATCTGCTTACAACTTCAGTAACAGTAAGATGTGATTCATTACCTGCGTTACCACTACTTGCAAAACATTGATTACAGGCAATATTACAATTATTAGTTATTTCTAAAATTGCCAAACAGGTATGCTGTTGATGATCCGGACAAATACCACAATCATCCGGACAACCATTCTTAACTTCTGTATTAAAATCTAGTGGTATAGAACCGGGCTTATTAAATTTTATTGAGTTAAAATACCAATCTGCATCACCTAAGACTAAAACCTTAAAATTGCCATGTACTTTACATCTTTTCTCTATGTATATTTTGTTATTTTCTTCCAGTATTTTTGCATCTATATTTGTTTTGCAGACAGGACATATACTCTTAGTAAGTTCCAGAAAAATTGATTCTCTATCTATTCGATTACTTGCTTGAGATATTTTATTAATTATAGTGTTTATCCGTTCTTCCATTGTTCCTCCATTGTTCCTCCATTGTTATTCTTATCAAACTACAAAGAAAGAATTGTCTTCCTTAAAAAGATTTAACTTATTTATTGTTAGTACTTGCTTAAGTTATAAATGAATCATTGATAATATAACTTATGTACATGTACCTATAAAAACATTAAATACCTCTTGATTATAAGCTTTGTAAAAACTCATATTCACATAATCAACAGCAACCGGAAATAAGATTATTTTCTTTTCTATCGTCAGTACTGCAATCTTCAAATGCACCAAAATGCTGTTCAAACGTACCTATAATCTCAAAAAACGACGATAAACGGGTATTTGAAAGCATTCTTGCAGAATTTCCGCAAACTCTAACAGGTTTATCTTTTTCAAATATATGTTCCTTATCAAGAGTATAACTAAATGGAGATTCTTTAATTCCACCTCTATAGATGGCAATGTGTCCATAATCTTCACAGGCATCTTCAAGCTCTATGATTTTCCATAATCTGTATGTGATTGAATAAAATTTGATATTTCCAGTAACCGCTTTAACCTTTTTATTTGTGATTTCAATTTCCCGTATTTTTACAATTCTCGGGTCACTAAAACCTACTCTTATGGACATTTGAATAAAGTCTTTATGATAAAGAGCCCCCCCAAGGCACTCTCCGTAAAGTACTTCATTATTTTTTAAAACCAAAGGGATTCTTCTATCAGAATAAACATCAGAAAAATAAAATTCCCCGCCGTTTTTTAAAATAGAAAAAACACTTTCTAATACAGATTCTTTATCTTCGATAAGATTTATCACACAATTGGATGTTACAAGGTCAATTGAATTCTTTTTAATATGCTTTTCTATCTTTTCAATATCATCAAGAATAAAACTGACATTAGGTTTTTGATAATTAAATATTTTTGTATGGTGATTTATATATTTATTTGCAATATCAATTTGATTCCGGGTCATATCGATACCTGTTACAAAGCCTTCTTCTCCAATGAGTTTTGATAAAACATAAACATCCCTTCCTGTACCACAGCCTAAGTCAACTGCATTTAGATTATTAAGAACAAGAGGAATAGGAGAACCGCATCCGTAAAATTTCATTATTATTTCATCTGCAATTAAAGATAATGTTTCTTTTATATGTTCTGGGATCTCATCGGTTGTACAACAGGCCGTTGTTTTTAAATCCGATGTTTTTTTAATTTCATTTCCATAATAATTCTGAACCACATCTTTTATGTTAATATTGTTATTAAGCTCGCCATGACAACTGCTCCCATTATTCACAGTACAGGCATAACAATAGTCATCTAAGCTAATTTCAGATGTGAAATTAGAAAAATCTATTTCCCAAAAATATTTATTCTTGTAGCCCTTAATATATTTTCTCATTGCCAGATTAAAATCACAATCATAGATATTACCCTTATAATTAATAGAAATTAAATGTCTGCACATAATATTTTCCAGTGTAGCCGAATTAAAATTCTTTTTTAGCATTTCAATATATTCACTAAGCTTCCCATTTTTATCAAGTTTAGATTTAAAACGTTTAATTGGGTTATTTACAATTGTAATTAAATTATTAAATTGTATAGAATATGAATCATTCAAATATTTTTTATATTTTTTTTCGAGTTCTTCCTGGGATGGAGGTAGAAAGGCTCCTGTCGGATTATAAACAAGGTCAAGCTTTAATCCATTAGTACCAAAACCCAGTTTATTTAATTTTTTTAAAACAGCTATACTTTTTGCATAAGTTCCTTTTCCACGCTGTGAATCTGTCAGGTCTTCAAAAATACTTGGAAGGGAGGAGATAATTTTTACATTATAGGTTTTAAATAAATCTATATAATTTTGATATTCAGGTACATTCAATATTGTTAAATTACTTCTAACAACAAGATTATAATGAGGTGAAAGCTCTTCGATAAAAGTCCCAAGGCTTTGGTTCATTTCGGGAGCACCACCTGTAAATTCGATAGTGCTTATTTGAAGAATCTTAGAACTTTTAAGTTCAAGAAGTTTCTTGCTTATCTTTTTTGCAGTCTTAATAGACATATTATCAGTTCCTTGTGGAGATGCATCAATATGACAATGCTCGCATGCCTGGTTGCACAGATTTCCAAGATTTATTTGAATTATTTCTATTTTTTCTTTTCTAAGGTTATTATCTCTAAGTATCATAATTAGTCATCCTTTCTTATATATTCTAAGCTAAAATAATTAATATTCTATATAAAAAACCACTTAAGATAGCGCTAACGGGCAATGTAATCACCCATGATAAAATAATATTTTTTATTATTTTTGTATTTGATTTTCCGTTAATTATTCCAATTCCGAAAATTGAGCCAACTGTTACATGGGTGGTTGATACTGGCACACCTATTCTTGTTGCAAATATTATAAGAATTCCGCTTATAATATTAGCAATAAATCCCTGGCGTGGATTTAAAGGAGTAACCTTTCGGCTTATTGTAATTCCAACTTTTTTGGCATTAATTAATCCTCCTCCTGCCATCATAATTGCAATCATCAGCATACTCCATTGGATTTGAAGAGATTTTGCAACAAGCAGTAAAGCAACAATTTTTGGAGTATCGTTTAATCCCCTGGAAAAACTGACCAACCCAGCACTTAGAAAATGTCCGAAATCTAATATTTTTTGTCTATTTATACTATTTTTTGTATTATTATAATTGCACTTCTCATTATTTTTGGTTGTTATTTCTATTTTTTCTTTAATTGTGATGTTATAATTAGAAACAGGTACAATTCTTTTTTCTAGCTTTATATAGCTATCTCCTGAAATTGGCATTTTAAGTTTAAAGTATCTTCCTAAAAAACTAAAAGATGCAGATAAAACCATCGCAATAACCGGACTAATTAATAAAGGCAGAAAAAAAATATTTCCTAATCTATAGAAATTAATTTTAATACCAAAAGCAATAAATCCTGCTCCTAATAATCCTCCTACCAGGCTGTGAGTAGTAGAAATGGGAAATCCTATTATGGTTGCTATTAATACAGTACATCCTGCACCAAGTGCAACAGAAATTAAAAATATAGGTGAATCGGTTATATATGATGGAACAAGTCCCTTTCCGGAAAAGTTATCAAGAAGAGCTTCTGCAAAAAAAATTGAAGCCATTGAACCTGCTAAAGTTGTAAATGTCGCTAATGTAATGGCCTGCTTATAATTAATAGTTTTGCTTCCAAATAAGGTAGCAACCCCTTTAAAATTATCATTAGCCCCATTTGTATAAGCTAAAAAACAAGCAGATATAAATAGGAAAATTAACATCATTAGGCCTCTGAATTTTTTAAAATTATCGATTTTTATTAATTATAATTGATTTTTAAAAATAAAACTGTAAAGTAGATTACATTTGGCCTAATTTTTCAAGCTTTTTATATTTAATTATTATTATTATTTTTCTTTTTAATTCAAGAATCTTCATATTTTTTAATTTTATTAAAGCAAAAGATGTTGCTTCTCTGGTCGCTCCAATCATTTTAGCTAGATCGTAATGGGTAATAGGAAGGTTAATTAGGCCAGAGTTTTCATTTTTAAAATCACCATACTTATTAAATAGTTTAGATAAAACTGATGAAATTCGTTCGATAACAGATTTAAAGGTAAGTTCTTCGATCATCATTTCCAGTTCATAAACCCGAAGGTTAAGAAGTTTAATAATTCTAAAAGGAATAAAAGGATTGTTTTTTGTTAGAGAAAAAAACATTTTTTTTGGAATAAAACAGACCATTGAACCATCAACATATGAATCTGCATATTCTTTGTACCCTTCTTTTTCCTCCATGTGTAAACATCCAAAACTTTCTCCTTCTTTTAAAATGGTTAATGTTATTTCTTTACCTTTTGGAGAATTTTTAAAAAGCCTTATTTTCCCTTTTTTTATGAAATAAATAAAATTTCCTTTGTCCCCCGGGATATAGATTATTTCATTTTTATTGTATATTTTCATAGAACAATTTTGTGCAACATATAATATTTCCTTTTCATTTAAGCCTGAAAGAATATTTATTTTTTTTAAATACCATATTTTATTAATTGAAATAGACATTAATCCTCTTTATCTTATTGTTTCATTCTTATATTAGTAATTATGCATTTGAGAAGAGCTTTGTATACACTAAAGACTGTATGAAAAAGAGTAATATTTTATTCTGACAGCCGAAATACCTCGCAGTTCTATTTTAGGGATTGAGGCTATGAGTTAATACGTGGACTAATAAAATTGGCAAGACTTAAAACAGGCTAGAATCCAGTAAAATTATTAGCATTCATAATAAGATTAATAAACAAAAAATGAATTAAATTTCTTTGCGTTGCGAGGTTGAGCGATAGCGGGTATGAAATAAATAATTTTACTAATACTTAGTACTTTAACTTTATTTACTTCGTATAATCCAGCTGATACAGCGAGTTTTGTTGTACGGCTTCAAGCTGTGCCTGTGTGAGCCCGGAAAAGACTTCCATAAGTTCCATTTCATGACGCATAATAATATCCATATCATGTTCATTCGTTAGTGGCGTGACATAGCCCATTGCTATTTCTGCCCATCCAAGGTTTTCATCATAAGTGCTTTGTAATTCAGCAGACATTTGTTTTAATTCTTCAAGTTGTACTCTTAGGTCTGCTTTTACATCTTCCGGTATATCCGGGTCATTTAATAGTTCCTGTATCGGCTCAATTCCTTGTTCCACTATCATCGCCTGGGAATTATCATGTAATTTCTCAAAGCGCATTAAACCGATTTGGCCTTGTGAAATATTCCAAGCCCATGCAATTTTAGCATTTACTTTTACAAACTCTGCATAATCTGCAAAGTTGTAGCTTTTAAGTGTACTGTCAACCTGGTTAAAAGCTTCATTTTCAGTATCAAGGCTGTCTTTATTTTCTTCCATAAAATCGAGGTAATTAATACCATTCCCCTTTAATGCCCGGTAAGCATTTACATAATTTTCTACCATCTCATCTGTAAGTTCTCCAACAGATTCCACTTGCTCATGATACATTTCATAAATTTTTTCCGGGCTTAAACTTGGAAGGCAGCCTGTAATAATAAGTATTGTAATAATTAAAATAGATATTTTTTTCATAATATAAGATTAGTACAGTACTGTATGAAATACAAATTTAATAAAGCTGTAAAGAGTTTTTCCGCAATTCATGTAATAGAGCCAGGATCGTCCGGCAAAACCACTCTGTTAAAAGAAAATATTTTGGATGAAACAAAATATTTATCTCTTGCAGAACTGGAAAAAAAGCTTGCCGGTTGTCGTCATACTCATTTCACTATTCTATGTTTATTCCATATGTGTTTAAGATGTTTTTATACTCATTGGTCATTTTGAACTCGAGTAATGCCCGGCTAAATTGGGAGGCGAGTTCGTCATTACCTGGCTTCTTAGAGAACGCTAAATAATTCCCGCCTTGACAATATGTGGCATTTGGAATGATGTCAATCTGGTCTAAAATCCCCATTTGTTTTGCAGTAAAATAGCCGACCGAATCAACTTCAATAAGAAAATCAAGCCTATTTGCTAAAAGCATTCTAAAACTGGTCTCTAATGAACTGACTAGTTCAGGGTTCACCATAAAAAGAGCATTATCGATTTCATCGCAATAGCTATATCCTATTAGTGCCCCTGCTGTAAGTTCATTAAGGTCTTCCAGGGTCGTAAATGGAATAAAGCGGCCTTTCTGGATAAAGAATACCGTAATTCCTTCAGAAACAGGTTCCTCTGGAAAATACAGAAATTCTTCTCGTTCTGGAGTAATACTCGCATCCAGAATGGCATCGGCTTCTTGATTTTCGACCATCAATAGACTGCGTGCCCAGGGATAAAATTTAATTTCCACGGCAATTCCTAATTGCTGAAATACAGCTTTAGTTATCTCGACATCTGTTCCTCTAATGTTTCCTTCGCCTTCTATTGCATAAGGGGGCCAGGAATCAGTCACAATTAAAAGTGGTTCCCCTGCACTGATACCATCAGCATGAATCGGTACAATAAATAAAGTATAAAGAAGTACTGTAAACAGCAATATTATTCCTCTACTCCATAAACATTTTTTCATAACCAGACTTCCTATAATAAATGGTAGTAGTATCAATAATGGTTGTCAAGATGTTTGTTTTGACTTTTAAAATAATTTAACGTACTATGCTTTATAGAAAATGAGGATATTCTAAAAGGTTGGTTTTTAGATGTTAAATATTTCAGATGAAATTAAAAAGAGAGCGATTCCTTCGGAAACCGCTATATTAAAAATTAAAAATGGCCAGACAATATTAATAGGCTCAGGAGCAGGAGAACCGGTTTTACTTACGGATACTCTTGCATCGTTAGCTCAAAAATTCTGGGACATAAAAATATTTCATCTGCTAGCACAAAGAGAACCGAAACTGGCAGCTAAAGAACTGGTTAATCGTTTTCATTATAATACATTCTATTTTGGTAGGGGCCTGGACAATGTTATAGCCAGTGGTGCAGTGGATTATACACCTATAGAACTGGGAGAATTGTCCAGTGCAATAAAGAATGGATTTATCCAGATAGATACAGTCTTAATAATGATTTCAAAACCTGCAGAAGATGGAACTTTTAGTCTTGGTACTTCTGTTGATATTATTAAATCTGCAATCAATCATGCGGATCTTGTAATTGCACAGATAAATAAGAATGTACCTTTTTCATGCGGAAATCCAAAAATTTCTATATTAGATATTGATTATTTTGTTTATGGGGACACTCCATTAATTGAGACAGAACCGCCAAAGTTAGATCCTGTATCATTAACAATTGGCCGCCATATTGCTGATTTTATTAGTGATGGTGTGACCTTACATTTTGATACCGGCCCGATAAGTTTATCTACGATAAGATATCTTTATTCAAAGAAACACCTTGGTATTCACACAATTGTAATGTCAGAAGAAATTATGAGATTAATGCAGTCAAATATAATTGATAATAGTAAAAAAAATATTTATAGAAATAAAACGATAGCAACAATAGCACTGGGATCCAGTGAATTATATAGTTTTATTAATAATAATAAACAAGTGGAATTAAAATCTATGGATTTTGTTTGTAATTCATTTATTATTTCACAGATTCAGAATATGGTTTCCGTACTAAGTGTTCAGGAGATTGATTTAACTGGATTAGCCAGAATTGATATAAGAGGGGTATCAAATTTTCAGAGTCTTCCTACGAGTATGGATTTTTTTAATGGTACTAACAGGGCAGCAGGAGGATTCACTGTTATTGGTATATATTCAACAACCATGGATGGAAAGAAATCGAGAATATTATCTAAACCTTATGGAATAGGAGTTTTTTTAGACAGAAGTAAAATTGATTATGTAGTAACAGAATATGGAGGAGTGCATCTTTACGGGCTTTCTATTAGAGAAAGAGCTGTTGCACTTATATCTATTGCACACCCTAAATTTAGAAAAAAACTTCTTAAAGAAGCAAAAAAACTTAAATACGTTATGGAGGACCAGATAATTCCTCCGGAAGATGGAGACATCTATCCTTTTCATCTGGAAACTACAAAAGTATTTAAAAATAATATAGAAATATTTTTTAGGCCGATTAAACCGTATGACACACGAAGAATACAAAAAATGTTTTATTCGTTATCGGCAAAATCAATACACGATAGATATCATGCAGCAGTAAAAACACTTACTTACAAGGTTGCACAGACAATGACGAATATTGATTATAATAAAGAAATGGCAATTGTTGGAATTGTAGATCCGACAGGAAGTAGAAAAATAGTTGCAGAGGCCCGCTATTTATACAATCC
>SDBV01000952.1_pt1 | contig 42475 bp, 36 predicted proteins | sample 2277081 | NCBI WGS metagenome assembly SDBV01 (sample SAMN10402039, study PRJNA504765) | marine sediment metagenome | isolation source: marine sediment core GS10_PC15, 223 cmbsf | place: Arctic Ocean: Southern Knipovich Ridge | collected 2010
AAGAAGGGGCGACGCTGGATAGTAGGTAGCCGGGGCGACGAAATATTCAACATAATCCTTGTATTTATGATAAACCTCACGGTAGGTATCGGCGTCTTTCTTTGAGAATTTAGCTATGGATTCACACGTCTTGTCGAGGTCAGTGTAAAGGCAGAGGCATCTTCCATCGGAAAGAGGCATGGCGAACTGGAGTGGGGGATAGACATGCCTGATGTTATATTGCTCCTCCAATTTGAGGTCCTGGTAGATAGGGGCATATTCAGTCATCATCATATAGATAGCATGGGTGTTGTGATAAAACCCGGGTATGGTGACCTCGTCTCCAGCCAGACCCCCGCCGATTTCATTTCTATTCTCTAATATTACAACCTTGAGACCGGCTTTAGCCAGATAATCGCCGCAGATTAATCCATTAGGACCAGCGCCCAGGATTACAACATCATATTTCATGGCCATCTTTTGTCTCCTTAAACTATTTTGTTTGCCCCGGCTACCAGGCGCGCCCCTTCTCTTCCCATGGTTTACGAAGCCCGAAGTCTTTGGCGATAGTTTTGTAAGCCTTATAGCCGGCATCACACGTGGCGGCTGGGTCCCAACCGGCCCCGGTGCCATACAGGTTCTTGATAGGGGCTATGTGATGCTGAGCCCATTCACTGCAGGGCCGCATACTTCGGGGACGCCACTTGTCCCGGTCCACACAACCGGAACAACCAAAGGGAAAGTTAATTAAGCGCTTGGTTACGTCATAGGATGTTTCCGGGCCGATGCCAATGATGTTATCCCAGGTCATGTTGGGTGCATACTCATACACCTCACGGACTGCCGCTTCAGCGTGGTCCTTCTTAAACTGGAGCCATTCCTGCTCGCTAAATCTGGATGCCTGGGGGATGAGCTTTTCTGACAGGTTAATAGTTCCATTGCCTGACATTACTCGAGCTTTTCTGTCCTCCTCAGGCATTGACATCCACAGGAGGCTGCTTTCAATGGGGGGGATTTCCCCCAGCTCTCTCATGTGATATTCCTTGAACCAGATGTTCGGGTCGTGAGAGCCTAAAGCCAGCTGCTGAACATGGTTGATATCCGGGTTGAAGTCGGCGGCTTTGAAATTAAGTGGTTCGTTTAGAGCCCAGCTATACCAGGCCAGGCTGCCCTTGCCCCCTTTCAAGGTTTCCATCTTTTTGATAATGCGCCGAGGGAGGTGCTCCCTGCCAATGAGTTGGAAACAGAGCTGCCAGGGGTCGACATCGGTAAGAACCAGCTTACGGGCTTTAATCTCGCTCCCATCGGCGAGGCGAATCCCCTTGGCCGTGCCATCTTCGATAATAATCTTATCCACATGGGAGTGGGTGAAGTACTTGCCCCCGTTTTCCAGGAATATTCTTATATAGGCATGGGCAAGATTGTGGGAAGAACCGACTACGGTGGCGACGTCTTGCACACCCAGTACCCCTCTCACAAAAATGAGCCATACTGCCCCAAATGGCTCTACGGGTGGCGTTCCCGCTGCCAGGGCTTTCCGCAGAAACATAAGGGTCACACCGAAGTTTTCAAACAACTGGAGCCCCGCGTCAAGGGCGGAGTTGATAGCCCACTCTGCGTCCACAACGGCATCTGGCTGCTTAACATAGTCAGCAAACCATCTCTCCAGGGGAGTTCGCTCACCAACAGGAGGAGGCAAATTGAAGAGTGTCTGCCTGGTCACTTCTTTAATGTTTGTCTTTTGGCCATAGTCCCATATCTTCATAAAGGTCTCGGCGTCTCTCTCCGAAAGGCGGGCAATCTCACCGGCGGTTTTCTCCTGGGTAGGGTCAACTGCCTCATTGTAAATACAACAGCACTTGTGGTCCTCTCTGGTTATGGCGCCGATAACCGCCTTGCATTGGGCTTGTTTTCCTCCCTTCTCGATAAGGTCAGGGAAGTCTAGCTCCACCGGCAGGAAGTAGGTTAGACTACAATTAAAAGTATGAGGCTCGACAACGAAGCCGGGTGCCGCTGACTCGGAGGAAGAAAGCGCTCCCCCCAATTCAAAACGCCTTTCGAAGATGCCTACATCCATGCCTCCATATTTAGCCAGATATATGGCAGCAACCAACCCTTTATTGCCACCGCCGACAATAACTACATCATAACTAGCATCAGCCATCTCATTTCTCCTTTTATAACAGATAGACTATCTGAAGAATTTATCCCCTGGCCCCTCTCCCTTTTGGTTAATAAGCTATTAGTAAATCAGGCGAGGTAACCACAGGACAAGCTGGGGGAAGACCGTCAGTATTACTACCATAAGAAGCGCCGGAATCAAGAAGGGGAGGGCACCGCGGGCAATGGTCATTATATCGTGCTTGGGAACGACACCGTGGAGAACAAACAGGTTCAAGCCGAAGGGCGGGGTAACTATTCCAATCTCGCCTAGCACCACATAGGTTACTCCAAACCAGATGGGGTCAAAACCTAAACCCGTCATAAGCGGGCTGATAAAGGGAAGGGTCAGTAGCAGCATGGAAATGGTATCAAAGAACATGCCCATGATAAGGTACATTACACAGACAACGGCCCATATGCCATACCTGCCGAAGGGCAGGTTTGTCATAAAGGCGGCGAACATCTCGGTAAGCCCTATCTGGGCGAAGAGTATGCCTATTACCTTGGCCGTAAATACGACAAAGGCAATCATCGATGTTATCTTCGCCGTGGTCCACATACTTTCCTTAAGCGCGGCGAAGGTCATTTTACGGTATGACAGGGCGAGAATAATGCTGCCTAAGGCACCCAGGGAAGCAGCTTCAGTGGGGGTCATAATACCTCCGAAAATCACCCCCAATACCAGAATTATGATTATCGCAAATGGTGTTATATCCTTTACCGCCGATAATTTTTCCCGCCAGGTAATTTTAGGTGGGTGGGGTGCCAGGCTGGGATTGAGTTTCACCTGCACGATAACAGTAAGCATGAGGAGTGATGTCAGTATTATCCCGGGTATTATGGCGCCGGCGAAGAGCTTGGCCACGGAGACCCTTTCCCAGAAGCCGTAGACAATCAGAATGATACTGGGCGGGATGAGAACGGCCAGAGTGCCCCCTATGGCTATTGAGCCGAGGGCTAGCTTGGGGTCATAGCCCAGCCTTTCCATATCAGGGTAGGCAATCTTACCGAAGGTAGCCGCCGAGGCTACGGTGGAGCCAGCTATAGCGCCAAAGATGCCAGCGGCGCCGATGACGGAACAGGCTACACCTCCGGGCAAACCGCCAAGAATTTTGTCAGCGCCAGTGAAGAGGTGGCGGGTGATGCCGGTGGTGGCAAATATTGTACCCATAAATATGAAAAGCGGCATGGCGGTAAGAACAAATGAATCCATGAATAGAAAGGCGGTCCGGGCAAACTGGCCTGGGCCTTGACCAACAAAAAGCCATAGCCCGAGGCCACCCACTAACGCCATCGCCACGAAGATTTCCGTCCCTATAACCAGTAGAAAAAGCAGGCCACCGAGAAGGATAATGGCTATTAATTCCAGGCTCATGTATGCTCCTCTTCAAGTCTTTGACCGCGACGGAGGTTCTTTATGGCTCGGGTAACCTCTACCAGTATCATCAGGGACAGAAGGGTAAAGCCAATCATTAGGGTCATATGTGGACCTTGCAGGGGGAAGTGTAGCCATGAACCGGACGCCATACCTAATCTGAAGGAAGTTTGCAGATAGCTGTAAGCTGACCAGCTTAGTCCAATGCCAACGACGAGCGCCAGCAGCATGGTTATCAGCCTTAACCAACTTGCTACAGCTTGCGGCAGCCTGCTGACCAGGGCAGTGATACGGACATGCCCCTTTTCCTTCCAGGCGTAGGCTGCCGCAAGGTATGAGACAGCCACTAATAGGTATGAGCCAAACTCGTCGGACACCATAAGCGGTCGGTTAAACACGTACCTGGAGATGACCTCCACCAGAACGAGCAGCATAATGACCAGCACCAACCACCCCGCTATATAGCCGAGGATGTTGGCTATACCATCAATGATGTAACCTAAACGCTTAATCTTATCTTTCCTATCAACTAGTTTTCCTTACGCCACTGGCATATTACTAATATTTCCCTCGTATTGCAACGGCGGCGGGGCCGGTAGCATACTCAGCCAAGATAGACAGAACTTCTGCAGCGTCAGGACCGGCATTCTCAATCCACTGGTCAAAGAGGTCGGGCACAAGCAGTGCTACGACTTTGTCTATTTCTGACTTATCTGGCACTACAAGTTCTACGTCGGTAGACCTGAAGCCACTTACCGCAACCAGCTTAGCTTCATGCCCCCCCACAAATGACTGCCCGTTCATGACGTTGAATACATCCAGCAGTATCTCCTGCAAATCGGCAGGTAGTGACTCAAACTTGGCCTTATTCATGATAAAAACTTGCATAAAGTCTGAGCTGAACGGCCACAGGCTGCCATAGTCGACAACGTCGATAAGCCCTATCTCCATACCGTAGGCCCGGCCGGTGTGGATGCCATCCACCGTGCCCAACCTGACCGCGTCAATAAGTTCGGCAGGAGGCATGCGTAAAGGTGCGAGACCTGCGAGCTGCATGGACCACACGATTGTCATGCTCGCTGCCCTCACTTTTGCTCCCCGTAAACTTTCCAGCGTTGGGTATTTCTTATTACTGAATATAACCTCCATGGCACCAGATGGCCCTTCAAACATTCTAATCAGGCCAGCCTCCGCATAAGACTTATCAAATATATCTATTAACCTTGGGTCCCACATGGCTTCTTCGTATTCATGTGAGTCCTGCCAGAAAAATGGGAAAGTACTGATATCCCAGAGAGGGAAGGTTCCGGCGCTCCACGCTTGCCTCTGGTAGCCGATGTCAACTCGGCCTTCGATGGCGGCAATCATAGGGTCATCGAGCATTTCTACCGTCGTCTTGATTACTATCCGTCCATCAGTTGCTTTCTCTACCCACTTTTGAAATCGCGGATACGGGTAAGTTACGTATGTCCCATCGGCGGCGGTATCCATTGTCAACGTGATGACTTCTTGAGAAGGTGGCGCCGGAGCTGGTGTTGGGGCTGGTGCCGGAGCTGGTGCCGGTGCCGGTGCTGGGGCTGGGGCTGGTGCCGGTGCTGGTGACGGTTGGGCACAAGCCGCCAGTGGTAATGCTACTAAGCTCAAGATTAAACCTAAAGCCAATAGTTTCCGTTTCATTTCTTCCTCCTTCGATGTGAGAATTTTCCTTTGCGTTAAATTGTGCGGTTATTCTACATATTATCCCCCCTATCTCTTAATGAGTTCTCTGCCATCGTTCCAGAGTTCTCCGGCTTTGGTATATCTCCCGTAAGCGTTTATAGCTTACGCAAATCGTGTACGCTAATATTTAACAGCATTATATCACACCTTGTCAAGTGTCCTGTGAGTGTGTTGACAAACGGTAAACTAGGGACTACAGTATGCTATGGTGTTTCCTAAAGATAATTGCCTGTAAATCGTCAATGAAAATTCTACGGACTGGAGGTTTATACGAACCATGGAAGGAAAGATATTAAAAATAGACTTATCAAACAGGTCTTACCAGGTTGAAACGCTTCCAGATAAAATACTACGGCAGTATATGGGCGGCAGAGGATTGGGCGCTTATTTATTAAACACAGCAGTTAGCCCTCATATCGCCCCGTTAAGTGAAGAAAACCACCTTATCTTCTCAGCAGGACCGGCCAACGGAACCGGCATGCCCTTCAGCGCCAGGTCAGTGCTCACCACCAAATCGCCTCTAACCAATATTTACCTCTATTCAATCAGCAGTGGCACATTTAGCCACCAGATACGGAAGGCAGGATTTTGGGCTCTGGATGTTACCGGTATTGCTGACTCACCAGTCTATCTCGAAATAAAAAATGATGAGGTTTCCTTCCATGATGCCGCCCCATTATGGGGTGTGGAATCGGCCCGGGCACAGAGTATCATGATGGGAGATTTTCCCCGTAATAAGGCAGCCACTGTGGCTATTGGTCCGTCGGGGGAGAAATTGCTCAAATATGCTGCCGTCATGGCTGACGGTGCTACCTATCGTGCCTTCGGCAGGGGAGGCGCCGGTTGTGTCATGGGGTCTAAGCGTCTCAAGGGGATAGTAGTGGCTGGCGATGGCATAATAGAAGCCGGCGATAAAGACGGTTTAAAAGCAGTAAGGAGGGCAATAGCCCATAATCTGAAGGCTAATAACGATTGGGTAGAGCGGCGCCGTAACTACGGGACTGGTGGGCATACGTCTCATCTAAGTGAGCTTGGTATCCTTCCTACTAGGAACTTTAACGGCGGTCAGTTTGAAGGTGCGGAGGAGATATGCACGGCAGCCAATGAAACTGAGTGGCCGCGAAAGAGCCTGACCTGTGCTCCTTATTGCCCGGTTCCCTGCTGCCACTATGTCGAGATTAAGAAGGGGCCCTACCGCGAAGCTCATTGTGATGGCCCTGAGTATGAGACAATTTATGCCTTTGGCTCGAATTGCGGCGTCGGTAAATTTGATGCCGTGGTCGCTGCTGCCCAAATATGTGATGAAAGTGGACTCGACACGATGTCTGCTGGAAGTACTATTGGCTTTGCTATGGAATGCTTTGAGAAAGGGCTTATCGGACTGGAGGATACTGACGGAATTGAGCTTCGCTTTGGTAATGATAAAGCGATGCTCGCCATGCTGAAGAAGATAGTGAATCAGGAGGGTTTTGGGAAGCGGTTAGCGGAAGGTGTAAAAAGATTATCAGAAGAAATTAAAGGCTCCGAGGCGTTCGCTATGCAGGTTAAGGGTATGGAACTTGGTGGTTATGAATGTCGGGGTCTAATGGGACAAGCCCTGCAAACTGCCATCGACAATCGGGGGGGGTGCCACCATGGTTATGGGATACCAGCCTTGCTGGAGGGATTTGATGGAACTCGGATGCAGATTGAGGGTAAGGGAGAGCAAGTTAAGAATATGGCTACCGGTCGAATTATTCGTGATTCGATTGTCATCTGCGCCTTTCCGGGTCTGATAGTTACTAACACGATGCTTCCTGATGTCGTTTCTTCTTTATTTGGCGAGCCATGGTCTGTGGATGACTTGAATAAAGTAGGGATGAGAACAATGTGCCAGGAACGTCTCTTTAATATGCGTGAGGGAATCACACGAAAGGATGACACGCTACCAGCAAGGCTACTAAATGAACCGAAACCCGACGGTCCTACCAAGGGTGTGGTAGTTCCATTAGAGAAACTTACAGATGATTATTACCGGGCTATGGGCTGGGACTTATCAACTGGTAACCCTGGTGATGCACTTCTCGATGAGCTTGAAATTGCAAGATAGAGTTTGAGCAATACATAGTCTCTCATGCAGCGGCTATACAATTCCCAAAGTAGACTCGCAAACTGTGTAAAATTAGCTGTATCGATATTCTAAATATAGAATAGTAATATCAGGATGTCGGCTGATTTAGTGTCTTCACACCCTGATTCCACAAATAATTCCTCTACAAAGAAGGTCTACCAGATTTGGTAAACCGTTTAAATCTGTACTACGGTATCTGCCGACTATTTCTGCAACCTTGGTAACATATGACCCAAAATTGATTCCGGCATATAGAAAGATACTGTACGTGGTTGACAAAGGGTATGTAGTGGTATAACCTTTCCCAGTAAGCTGAAGCGAACTAACTAACTTCCAAACGAAGCCTTAATCGATCTGATGGAAACCTGGGTCAGACATTTATCGTCTTGGATTGTTGATTCGTCCAGAAGAAAGTAGGGCACGACAGTCATGGCAGACCGAAATCCAAAATTAGGGATGAATTACAAAACAGGCTATCCCGGAAAGGTGCGGAGGCAGACAATGGAGAAACTTGACCAGGCTCTACTGGCAGAAATTGATAGTCTAAAGCTTAGTGACCGCTTAGAGCGTCTTAAGGAAATGTTTTTTGAATGCCAACTTGGTGTAGCCAGTGAACGTATTACGCTGGCTATGGAATCCTGGAAGGAGACCGAGGGAGAACCCCTTGACATACGCTCTGCCAAGAAGCTAAAGAAGATAGCCGAGCTTATTCCGGTGGTTATCCACCCTGGGGAATTGCTCATCGGCTCTTACACGAAGTACTACCGGGGAGCTGACCCTCACTGTGACTTCGATGGTTCCTACCTAGAAGCCCTGATGGCCGAGGGCGGCATAACTCTTGGAGGACCGATGTGGGCGGGTGCAGTTACCCCGGAAGACTGGCAAGCCATAGTGGGCGCAGTGAAGTTCTTTAAAGGTAAGACTTGTGTTGAGCAGATGATGACGACAGTCAGCACTGTCACTGGCGGCTGGTATGATGATGCCGTAGAAGCCGGGGCCATCATGAGTGAAACTAAATGGGCACAGTGGATGGACCGCCCAAACTTTGCGAAAGTCTTTGCGATAGGCCTGCGTGGGATTATTAAAGAGGCTGACGAGCATATCAAGCAGTTTATAGAAAATAAGGATTTTGACGTAGAGAAGCTCTTTTTTTGGCAAGCCGTCATTATATCGTGCGAAGCAACTATTACCTTATCCCGACGATATGCTCAGCGTGGGCGGGAGATGGCTGCAGAAGAGCCAGACCTCGCTAGGCAAGCCGAGCTTGAGGAGATTGCCCGGGTGTGCCAATGGGTTCCAGAAAATCCAGCCAGGACTTTTCATGAGGCCTGTCAAAGCATTGTCTTCCTTCATCTGGCAATATTCCTGGAGAATGGTGTTGCCCCGCCTATGGGGCTGGGTTTGGTCGACCAGTTTGTGTACCCTTACTTCAGGAAGGATTTAGCCGAGGGCTACCTAACGACGGAGAGAGCCGCCGACTTGGTGGGGAGTTTGATTACCTATTTGGCGCGGCAAGAACGGGTCACCGCCATAGATTGGCGAGATTATATTCAGAAGGGACCTTTTGCCAACGTGACTCTCGCTGGGGTAACCAGAGAGGGAGAAGATGCCAGTAATGAATTGACCTATCTTATTTTGCACATGGCAGGACTGATGAAACTTGCTGAACCACATATCCCGGTTCGTTGGCATAGTGCGATTTCACGTCGGATTATGCTTAAAGCTATTGAGACTAACGTAAGAGCAGGAGGTGGCGTACCCCAATTTCAAAACAGCGAGCACATCGTCAACTATATGACCTCTCGGGGCGTATCTATTGAGAACGCCCGTGATTGGGGAGGAGGCGGCTGCTCACAGGCTACACCCGCGAATGAAGGATGCCAGATGATTCCGCAATTGTTCAATGTGGCTCTAGCGGTTGACCTTGTCCTGCACAACGGGGTAGCCTCAGCTACAGGAAAACAGATTGGTCTGAAAACAGGGGACCCTACTGCCTTAGAAACTTTTGATCAGTTTAATGATTCTTTCAAGAAGCAATGTGAGTTCCTGATTAGAAAGGGTATTGCGGCTGACCGCATAGCTTTCGCTGTCCAAGCACAACTCTGGCGACGACCACTAGCCTCCGCCCTTCTTCCAGGTTGCCTAGAAAAGGGGAGGGATTTTGCTGCGGGCGGACTGCCAAGCTATCGTATGTGGTTTCAGAAGGACCGCGGTATGATACCTGCTGCCGATTCTCTTATGGCGATAAAGAAATTGGTTTTCGACGAAAAAAGAGTGACTATGAGTAAGCTTGTCAAAACTTTGGATGTCAACTTTGATGGTGAGAGCGGTGAGGAGGTAAGACGAATGTGTCTGGCAGCCCCCAAATACGGGAATGATATCATAGAAGTAGATGAGTTACTGAGAGACATAGCCAAGTTCACCGCTAGCGTAATCCTATCGGAGAAGAACATATTTGGTTACCCCTATGCGATTAACCGTAATGGACAAGCTTGGCATTTCAGTGTTGGTAAAAAGATGGGAGCCTTACCCTGCGGGCGAAAAGCTGGGGAACCTCTAGCCGACGGTTCTCTCTCTCCAATGCAGGGAATGGACAAACAGGGGCCAACCGCCGTGTTAAAATCCGCCCTGCGGGCGGACTTTAGCGAAGCCACCGGCGGCATTCTTACCCTGCGCTTCCCAGCTTATCTTTTCCAGACTATGGAGATACGTGAGAAGATGGTTGACCTTATCAATACCTTTTTCCAAGAGGGTGGGACTTATATCCAGTTCAATCTGGTGGATAGAAATGCCCTTATCGATGCCAAACTGCACCCGGACAGATACAAAGACTTGGTAGTACGAGTAGGTGGTTACAGTGCCTACTTTATTTACCTCAGTCCCGAGCTGCAGGATGAGATTATTCGGCGAACGGAGCACAGTTTATAGCGAGATAGCGGAAGTGACCTGCCCCCCTAAAAAGGAGCCCAGTTTTAATGTTAGACTGGAAGTTACAGTAGCTTGAAAAGTTACCTGCTGCTCTAAATCCAAGAGCGAGTAATTAGTGAGCCTTTTTATCATGATCTGAGTTGTGCCACGCACGAATTATTGACAACAATCGGCGCTTTCCGGCTAGAAGTAATATATGAGCCCCCTTCATTGACATTATTTTATCTAGAGGGTATGGTAAATCGAACGATTTGTGACCTATTGGCCCGGTAGCGGCTGGATAGCAGAGGGCTAAATGAATCTGAGAGGGTATAGGCGACCGGATGGCAGGGTGGGCTTCAGAAATCATGTTCTCATACTGCCCACGACGGTATGCAGCAGTAGCGTGGCTCAGAAAATAAGCCAGGCAGTGCCGGGGTCGATCAGCGTTCCAAATAGTAGCGGGTGCGGTCTGCTGGGTAAAGACCAGGAGGTCTATGCTAGAACCTTAGTTAATACAGCCGGAAATCCCAATGTGGCGGCTACCTTGGTAGTTGGGCTGGGCTGTGAGCCTGTCTCAGCAGAGATTGCCAACGCCAAAATAGAAAAGTTTGGGAAGCCGGTGGCGCACTTGAGCATCCAGCAGGTGGGAGGTACTACAAATACCTTGCAAGAGGGTATAAGGCTGGCTCAGCAGATGGTCGCTGGGGCTAATAATCTAAAGATAGGGCCTGTATCGGTGGCGGATTTGGTGATTGGATTGGAGTGTGGGGGCTCGGATGCTGCCTCCGGTCTCACCGCTAACCCTGCCGTGGGGACGGCTGTAGATAGGCTTGTGGATGAAAGGGGCACCGCCATCATTGGCGAGACCGATGAGTGCATCGGGGTTGAGTTACTAATGGCCGCCAATGCCAAGACCGAGGCAGTTGGGAAACGGATTATAGAGGTAGTGAGGCGCTTTGAGGAACATGTTAGAATGTATGGCGCTGACTTGAGCACCGGGCAGCCGACCCGGGGCAATATGGAAGCCGGCCTGAGTACCATTGAAGAAAAATCGTTAGGCTGCGTCACCAAAATAGGTTCTAGACCTATTGTGGAGGTATTGGAGTATGCCGATATCCCTAGTCAAAAGGGCCCAATACTCATGGACACGCCGGGGTTTGACGTAACTTCCATTACTGGGATGGTCGCTGCTGGCTGCCAAATCATGGTCTTCACCACCGGCATGGGTACGCCACTGGGAAGTGCCGTGGCACCGGTGATAAGAGTAATCTCGAATACCCCTGCCTACCATAGAATGAAGGAAAATACGGATATAAACGCGGGGACTATCATGGAGGGCATCGAGACGACAGTGGGGGTAGGGGAGAGAATATACGACATGATTATGCAGGTTGCTAATGGTCAGCCGACAAAGGCAGAGATTACGTGCGATAACCAATTTGCCATATGGCGGACTACCACTGAGCTTTAAGATTTACAGATATGAAGGCCAAACTGTCGGCGATAGTGATAAAAGAGACAGATAATGTTGCCACTGCCCTGACAGAATTCAGGGCTGGACAGCTAGTGACTGTTACCATTGGGGAGGCGGAACGAAAGATAGCACTGAAAAGCGATATCAGGTTCCTTCATAAGTTTGCCCTGGAGGATATTGAGAAGGGACAGAAGATAATCAAGTACGGACAGGTTATCGGAGCAGCCACTGGAGGAATCCAGAAGGGCGAGCATGTTCATATTCACAACATGTGTAGTCTCCGCGGGCGCGCCTGAAGCGGGGACAGGATTCTCCCTGCGAGGGTCCGGAGCAATTCAGGGAAATCCATTATCATCTTTAAAATATGAAGGAGCCCCAGCACACCATGCCTCAAGATATCAGTCCTGCTGGCTGGCCCCGGTGATTCCGTAGCACTCTACGTGGGGGAGACGAACGACTTTGTTGAGCACCGGTACATAGCCTTAACAATAAGCTTGACCGGTAATCATAAGGCCAACCGCAACAGCCGCTTGGCGTTATCCTCAAACAACATCTTCTTCTCTGCATCGCCTATATCCATCTCCTCTATGGTCTCTATCGCTTCCCTGGTATTTCTCTCCCCGCGCTGGCTATCAAAAGGCCAGTCACTACCGAATAAGAAATGTTCGGCGCCAAAAAAGGCGTAGGCACACATCATCGCCGGGATACTCCCACCTATAGCCGTGTCGGCATAGAACATCTTGAAATAGTCGAGCACCGGTCTTCTTAAATTTTCCTTAAAATTTGCCTTCTGTAGCATCTCGGTATGGTCCAAACCACCGACGATTCTCTTTTCAAAGAAGGGAATCATACCCCCGGCATGATGGGTTATAAATTTCAGGTTTGGATATTTCTCCAGAATGCCGCTCATCACCAGACGAGCCATAGCGGCTGAGGTTTCATACGGCCAGCCAAAATACCAGTATATCCGGTATAGGGAATCCGGTTCCGACCTGTAATCAGAATAGTCTCTGGGTCTTGTGGGGTGAATCCATATTGGCAAGTTATACTCGGCCATCTTTTGATAGATAGGCAAAAACTCGGGCGAGTCCAGAGACTTATCCATGGTAGGCGTGTATATTTGTATTCCCCTGAACTTCAAGTCCTTAATCGTCCTATCTATCTCTTGCAGGGTAGCATCTATGTCGTTCAGGGGTAGCCAGGCTACGGCAGCGGCAAATCTGTCCGGATATTTGTAGACAAGCTCAGCCATCTCGTCGTTAGCCAACTTGGCTAAATCTATCGCTTTTTGAGGGTTGACAATGTCTTCCACCGGGGGCCCGCCGATAGTTAATATGTGCATTAAGCCTTCAAATTTGTCCATTAGCCGGAATCTATAGTCGAGGTCATACAGGGTTGCCATGGTATCGTGTACGCTCTTGTAGTGACCTGGCCCCATTTCCTTATCAATAGCCTCTTTGTACTTCGCCGGGAAAATATGAGTAAAGATATCTATTTTCAACATTTTGCCACTTTCGCCTCCTTTTATTTTGACTTCCTATCTCCAACGACCCGTTATTATACCCACGAACAAAGCCATAGCCTCAAATCTAACTAATGATTTGTTCTGCTAATATACATTGCGTTAGTATACGGTGTGGCTGAATGTTATACCTTTCGTTAGCCTTTGTCAATATGCTCCACATTCAGGACTTGTTCTGAGCGGCCGCCAATGGTGGTGTACTTGCATCGTATCCAACTCCAAGCTTTCCGTTCTTGGCGAGGCTATGTTTCTAAATAAAAAATATGTTTTGCCAGATTTTGTGGTTGTGACAAAATTAACTGTATCTCGGTCTCATCGCCCCCAATAAGTGAAATTCGTATGGTACTGACCTGTCAAAATCGAGTTTACTCGTGTACATACGATTATTAGGCTATTGACATTATGGGAGAAGTAGTTTATTGTTCATACCACTAACATAAATAGGGAGGTAGTTTAATGCAAGCATACTGTATGAAATGCCGTACCAAGAGGGAAGTGAAGGATGCCAGGGCAATAACAATGAAGAACGGTAAGCCGGCAACTCAAGGGACATGCCCCGTATGTGGGACTAAGATGTTCAGAATCGGTAAGAGTTAATAACAGCAAGTATTAGGTCCTCATAAGACTGGGTGTTGTCAGGCAGGAAATATCCGGCGCTTTTGTTATCCACTGCACATTTTGGACAATCAGGCCTAACCCCTGGTTTCAACACAACAATATGATGTGTTGGAAACAGTGGGGTATTGTCTTTTGCCGCTGCCAGTTTAACCTATTGCAGACGTAACGCGTGAGCTGGTTCAGATAGATAGGTGACACTTTAATAAAAGTGGAGGGACAATAGGGCATTATGAGTGTTACCGGCACTATCTTATCTGGAGCTTCTCGCCGGTATGGCTGCAGTTTGAGCTATCAAAAGAAGTCAGCAAGGTGGGTGGATCCCGTTGACTCTCCGGTTAGAATTGATATCCCCTGAACTCCAGGAAGTATTGAACGAAACCGGAGCTCCTGCGAGCAGCTCTTTATGAAAGGAGAGAATGATGAACAACGCTTTTACAAAGCTGTTTGAGTGTGGGCGGATAGGGCAAATGGAGCTTAAGAATCGCATTATCAAAGCTCCACAATGGTCTCTCCTTGGCGCTCGTGATGGGTCGGTTACCGAAAGGTTAATCAGGTATTATAGAGAGATTGCCTGTGGCGGCACGGCTTTGATAATAGTTGAGTATGCCTTTGTTGACCATAAGGGTAGTAAAGCCGGTCCTTGCGAACTTGGCGTTGCCGATGACGAATATTTACCGGGGCTATCACTACTGGCGCAAGCGATTCAGGCAAATGGGGCTAAGGTAGTACTGCAAATTGTGCATTGCGGTAGACAAAGGTCCCTGGGTCCCCCCATAAAAGCTCCGTCTCGAATTCCATTAGAGGGTTCCCTTCTACGTGGTTGGCCCGTGCCTGAAGAGCTCACCTTTGAAGAGACTCGGGAGATTGTCGGTGCCTTTGGGGATGCCGTTCGGCGGGCACAGGTGGCCGGCTTCGACATGGTGGAGATACACGGTGCCCATGGATACCTGATAAGTAGTTTTCTCTCACCACGTACCAATAAGCGAACTGACTCATACGGTGGTTCCGCGGAAAATCGGATGAGGTTTTTGCTCGAAATTGTGGAGGACGTTAGACAGAAGGTGGGGCCGGACTTCCCCATAGGCATAAGGCTGAATGGAACTGACTATGAGCCTGGCGGTGTAATGATAGAGGATACTATAGCAGTGGCTAAAGAGCTGGAGAAGCTGGGCGTGGACGTTTTACACATGAGCGGTGGTACCCACTATCAGAGGCTTAACCGGACGAGTACCATGAGCCTGCCACCAGGGCTTATGGTTTGGGCAGCGGAGGCGGTAAGAAAAGAGGTCGGCATTCCGGTCATAGCTTCAGGTTCGATAACCACCCCGGAGCTAGCTGAGGAAATACTGGAGAAGGGCAGGGCTGATTTTGTCTCCCTGGGCAGGCCTCTCTTTGCTGACCCCTATTGGCCACAAAAGGCAAAGGAAGGAAGACCGGAGGACATAGCACCTTGCATTCGGTGCAATGATGGTTGCTTCTCAAGGTCAATGACGCAAGCTAAAGCCATTCTTTGCACGGTGAATGTGGCCCTGGGTAAAGAAGATGAGCTCAGTATTACCCCGGCCCGGAACCGCAGGAAGGTAGCCGTGGTCGGTGGCGGCCCGGGCGGAATGGAAGCTGCCAGAGTCTGTGCCTTAAGCGGCCACGACGTAACCCTCTATGAAAAGCGCCAGCTGGGTGGCGCCTTGATTGAGGCTTCGGTACCAGAATTTAAGCCTGACCTCAGGCGATTGCTCAGCTACTTTATCACCCAAATTGATAAGCTCAAAATTAAAGTGGTTAACCAGGAGGCAACCGTGGATACTATTAAGAACGGGGGCTTCGATGAGGTAATTGTGGCCGTTGGTGGCAGCCCGATAAAACTGGATGTTCCCGGTGCCGATAAGCCACTGGTGAGTGGCGCGCTGGAAGTGCTCGGTGGAAAAGTGCCTGTTGGGAAAAGAGTGCTAATTGTTGGTGGGGGCGTGGTCGGCACCGAGACCGGACTGTTCCTTGCCGAACAGGGCAAAGAGATAATATTTGTCGAGATTTTGGACGAATTTATGAACGGAGTGGGGTCTCTTGACCAAAGCGTATATCGGGAGAGACTGGCCAAGCAGAAGGTCACCGTTCATACCGGCAAACGAGTGGAAACCGTACTGGACAAAGGAGCCGTGATTGTTGATAGGTATGGCAGCAAAGAAGAGGTCCTGGCGGATAGCATAGTGGTTGCGATAGGTTTTACTCCCCAGACGACTCTAGCTCAAGAGCTTGAAAAAGAAACGGGACTTGAGGTCTATGCGGTTGGCGACTGTATAAGCCCACGTAAGATTTTTGACGCCATCCACGAAGGATACCTGGCGGCATATGCGCTCATCTAAATAGCTGTGCGTGACAGGCGGTAGCCAGTTGAGGAGCCAGCTGGAGTTGAACGTTTCTTTTTCATAATCCCCTCCTGGAAAGTATTCCGGGTATCATTGAATGCTTTTATGGTTCCATATTTTCCCCCTCTTCACCTCAGATTTTTGACGCATACCTTTGTGATTATTATGGAATCACCGGCACCAGCCAGTGAGACGGATATTGCTGGGTATGATAAACAGTGTGCCCGGTCTCTTTCATGTTAAGCAGATGATAATGGAGTTCTCTGAAGTGCTCCGAGCCTTCGTATGGAGAATCCTGCCCCTTAATTATCAGCTGCATCCTGTGACCGGCTTTAAATACGTTTGAAGTCTCCCGAATATCCATAGCATATTCGTATACTTTACCTGGTTCAACGGGAAGGTCCCTGGTGTGAGGATGGAAAGGTTGATACGGTTTCGATTTAGTCTCATCAAGTTCCCGATGACTCGCCTTGAGCCAACCCATGGTCACCAACCTTCTCGACCCGTCTGGACTTATATCAAAGATTTCCGCCATCCAGTTTGCGTCTTGATTGCTTAATGAAGCATGAAAGTATAGGGCTGAGGGCCCTGTAATTTCTATATCCTGCGCCATCGGTTCCGTTGTGTATTCCACACACGGGACTTTCTGTCTGGGTTTCAAGGTCGGTAAGTTAGTGAAACTGTCAGGTTCCTCACTGGGCGTCGGTAATGCCTCGGTCAGCTTACCTCCTTGCCTCAGATAAAACTTAGTCCACTTAGTTCTGGCCAGTGGCCATTCATTCTCATGGCGCCATTTATCTATCCCTTGAACTAGTATACTTATCGGTGGCTCGTCCATTAGGCCGGTATCTATTCCCTTCAGCCAGTGGTCGTACCAGCGGAGAATAATATCATGACCTTCATTCCAGGGACGCCCAACACTGAACTCGTACTTCTCTTTTTCTCCCGCCTCCGGTAGACCAATCATCAGTTTCTTAGCGGCATTTATCCCGTTGTAAGCACTAAATGCCCCCGGCAGGTGAATCAGCCAGGTAGTCCATCGTGACAGGCAATAAGTTGGGATTTTTATCTTGTCAAACTTGGTATAGGCTGACCTCTCCCAGTAATACGGTCCATCCTGTGGATGTATAGCAAAGTCAAACATAATGGGGTTCTTTTCCGGCCACACGACTGATATATATACATTAGGATTGCCTTGTATATCACCATTGTTTTTTGCTTCTTCAACCATTCGCTTGAGCTCAGCCTTGGAGACATCAAGGGGCTCCATAGTGTGTGCCGGAATATGATGCCACCACTGGAAAAACATGCCAAAATCGAGAATGCCTCCATGATAGCCGAAGGCACGATAGATGTCTGTAGAGCCCTCGAAGGGGAATATGGCCTTGAGGTGAGGCGGGTTTTGTGCCGCAACCAGGTATTGTATCATGGCGAAGGATGACATCCCCAGCATTCCCACATTACCACTGCACCAGGGTTGCTTGGCTATCCACTCCACAAGGTCATAACCATCCTCCTGGTCCCTTCTGGAGAATAGCCTGAATCCGCCGTCTGAAAAACCTGTTCCTCTGGCATCGGCAATCAAATGCACGTAGCCTCTAGATACAAAGTACTCGGAATTTCCAGCTTCGATTCCGCCATTTCCACTTCGGAAGTCTATGGGGGTGCCCTTGGGTATCGGCAGTTTCTGTATATCCTTGCCATAGAAAGAGTAGGAGAGCAGTGCCGGAAACTCGCCCTCAGCATCAGGGCGGTAAATATCAGCGGCGATGCGTGTCCCGTCACGCATTACGATAAAAATGTCCTTTTCCGCCTTAACTTTATACTTGGGTTGTGAAACTAGCTCGTGCCAATCTGCAGTCATCTTTTATCGCCTCCGTTTTTACTGAATTTTTAATTTTCCCCGCACGCTTCACTTTCTTCGTTCCATAGCGCGCACAATGTTTTCGGTGTTGGTGACCCAGCCAAAACAGATTTTGACGTTAAAAATCGTTGCTTCCTGCATGAATGACGGGCCGGTATTCATGGTAGCATCGGAAATAAGGATGGAGAAATAATCAAGATTGAAGGCATCTCTTATGGCAGCCTCTACGCAAATGTTAGTAGCTACTCCAACAAATACCAGATACTTAATGCCATATGTTTTCAGTATCATATCCAGATGCGTCCCGAAGAAGGCACTATACCTCGGTTTGATGACGAGAATATCATTTTCTTGAGGCTTTAGTTCCTCTATAATTTCGGCGCCCCACGTGCCAGCAAAGTGCAGCTTGTCTCGCCATTCCGGGTGCTCGCGGTAATCGGTTAAGGCTCTTTTATACCAGTTCGGCGAATTGGGGCCTCCGCTATCATGAAAATCGGGCGAGTGGTGGTGCGCGACGTATATAACTTTAATGCCCGTTGCCCGTGCCGTGCTGGTTATCTTCTTAATAGGTTCAATAACTTCTAGAATCTTCGATATGTCCCTGCCCCACAAATCATACATACCACCTTTCATGACAAAGGCACATTGCATATCTATGACAATGACGGCGGTTCTTTGCAGGTCTATCTCCAAAGGTTCGGGTTCCGCTTGCAGTAGAAAGGGTGATAAAGCCTGAGTCAGGGATGGTATTGCTGGTGGTTCAGGCATTTCACCCGCCGATCGTATTTCGCCTTTCATTAGCTCACCATTCCTTTCCATTGGTTTAATAACTTTTACCTTTGGCCGGTGTGGTTAGCTATCGTTATAGCACAGCACTCATAGCCTGTCAATGGCTTGCTGGGAACAGTTTGAGCAAGTAGGGTGAGTTGGACCTGCAACGTTTGCTGTGGTCACTCTCGGCTTCTCCATAAAAATATGGAGCACCCAATGGTCACTGCGAACATGGTAGCTCCCACAATGGTGAAACTGGTATAGAAGCCATACTGGTCAAAGAGATAACCCATTATCGGCATTACCAGGCCGGGGCCTCCCCTGCTGCTGAAATAGTAGATGCCGAGTATCGTCGACCGGTTGCGCTCCGGGGTTTGGCTGACGATGTAAGCCTCTGACGCTGGCATACGGATAAACATAGACATGCCGAGGATAAGTAGTACCGCAAAGATACTCCCGCCGTAGGGTACCAGGCCCAGCAGATAAATGACAGGGCCAGCAATGAGGCTTACAGCTAGTATTAATGGTACCTTCCCTAGGCGGTCGGAAAGGTACCCGCCGAGAGGACCCGCCCAGAGCCCAGCAGAGAAGACCAGAGACAGTAAGGCTGCCGCTGTTTCCTCGGTGAGGCTGAAGTGGTCAACGAGGAACAGCGGGACGAATGATATTGTGGAGAAAATCAATACATCGCCGGTGATGCCTAGAGTGAGAACGGCAACCAAACGGCGCCAACTGCCTGTAGTGGGTGGTGTCTCGGCATGGCTGCCGGGCATCTCATGCACCGCTTTCTTGGTATCTCCCCAGCGGCTAATAACTATATAAAATATGATTCCAAATACAATGAGTGGGATAGATAGCACGATGAATGAGCCGCGCCAGCCCAGGGCGTTAGCGACAGCGACCGCGATTAGTGGAGCTAAGAAGAAGCTGCCGGTGCCGCCTAGCTGGTGGAAACCCAGTGCCCGGCCTCGATTCTTGGGCTCGACTGCCGCGGTCAGTAGTGGAATGGCGGCTGGGTGGTAGCCACCCCCTGTCGCTCCCAGTAGTACCAGGAATACCGTCATCATGACATAGGTTGGGGAAAGGCCGACCAGAAGTCCGGAAAGTGCAACGCCGGAGATGCCCATGGTAATTACTTTGCGTGAACCAATACGGTCGGCGAGCCACCCCGCTGGTAGCTGGCTAATACCGTATGACAGGGTATATGCTGAGACTAGCCACCCCGCCTGAGTATAATCAAGGGCAAAGTCGTCACGGATGAATGGCAAAAGAGGCATCAGCAGCGCGGCCAGCAGGTGATGCCCAAAGTGTGCCAGCACAAAGAGGGGCAGCAGTCTTGAAAAAACTGAGCGAAAATTGGGTTTGGCGACGGTAATTTCCTTTCAATATCACTTTTTGTATTTTAGCGCAAATTCCACGGTATTTACGGTACCATCGGGGATTTCCTTTTTAGGCCACCTTCCGGGCAAGGAAAATCACAGCTCGTAAATCTATCGATTTACTCACCCGGCTAGACCAAAATTATAAGCCTTTTTGCTCTGAATGTCGAATAGGTACAATCTGACGAATTGTCTGGTCTTTAATTAGCTCGAACCCCCTTAGGTGACAGTGTCCAGAGATCTGTTTGCTGCCATTCTGGAGCGGATAACCAGGTTAAGCCTATCACCCGGCTGAGTACACCTGAGGGCAAGCAGGCAGTTATGTGAGAAAAATAGGGGTAGTATCCACCTCTTTTCAGGTGGAGAGCCTCATTAGCGTTGATGGACGAGCATTCCAGGAGCAGCGGTATACGGCTCGCTCGTGGAGGAGGCTATTGCGGGGCACCGTAGTGGAGATTGACAACCAGGTACCATAGATATATTATTTGTGACAAAGCAATGAAGGTCAGGATGCCTCATTGTGAATTGAAATGAGAAATCCCAACTTAGACAACCCGAAACGGACAGGCTGTTCGGGTCTGAAAGGAGGTGCCTCTATCCCCTTTGCGTTGGAGGGGATATGACAATAATTAGCATAGCGAATTTAATACAAGGAGAATGGCGAAACATGGCAAAGATACTTTTTATCGGAACTCACGGGACCGACGACCCTACCAGGGCCACTTTCCCTTTTATGGAGGCAAAGGGCGCTATCGAGGCAGGGCATGAGACCGGCATCATCCTGATGATGGAGGCCGCGCCGCTAATCAAGGACCGCATTGCGGTGCAGGTCCAGGGTATTGGTGTGCCGCCACTGAAGGAGTTGATGGACTTCCTTTTTGCCCGTAACGTCAGGATTTCTGTCTGCGAGCCCAGTGGCCGTGCCCTTGGGGTCACGGAAGACGACTTTGCAGGTAAGAACAGCGGCTTCGGCACGTCGGTGGATGCCAACAACGCCTACGCTGGGTACGATCGTGTGGTGACGTTCTAGGGGTTTTGTTCAGCGCCTGTTGTGTAAGTCAACCACACCTTCAGGTTTGGCGGAGAGGTTGGTCATGGCAAAGCCTACCCGGGGGAATAGCTGTCCCCGGTGCCACTCCACTTTGGCTACCACCCGTTGGGGGTGGTCCCAGTTCTTTGCCTGATACTGGAATTCGTGGTAGCGGATTATAGGCTTCTCAGGTAACTCCCCTTCCGGGTGTTTCAGCAGGTGCTCAATCTCGTTCCAGTCTTCATCATATAAGGCATATCCCCAGTGGTAGGCTACGGTATTAAAGGTTTTTTGAGGGGAGATGCTCCCGATGCGAACGCATTCCCGAGGAGAAGACCGGTAAGGATACCCGGTAGAATAACCGCGATGGCGGTAGTGTCCTGCCCCCAATAGTTGTACCACTTTCTAAGTTAAAGTTACCGGTATAAGAGCTGGCTGTATTGTCATGGGAGCCGGTGGCGTCAGTAGTGAAGTTAATGCTCTCGATGAGCTTCCTCAAGGCTGATTCCTTCTCCTTTAGTTACTTTGGAGAGAAGAGCGAGCAGTTCCTCAGTTCTGAACATCTTCGAAAGGTAGCCCTCCGCACCACTCCTCATTGTTAGGAGGTCTCCCTCATCATCATCGAGGGCGGTGAGAATAATTATCTTGGTTTGGGGCATCTCATCCTTGATGAGACGAGTAGCCTCGAGGCCATTACAACCAGGCATCCAGAGGTCCATGAGGACGATATCCGGCTTAAGTTCGCGAGTTTTCTCCAGGGCCTCCAGCCCATTTGTGGCCTCCCCTGCCACCTCGATATTGTTTGCTACCAAAAGGCTGATGATGGAATTGCGTGCCAGCGGATGGTCATCGACTAGTAGTAATCTCATCTGCTTGGTCAATCTCCTTCCGATATTCGGTCTATATGATCTACCCCCGGGTATAAGTTGCGATATTAGGTGCTTTGGTTTGAGTTACACATGATGGTAACGCATCACCTGGGAAAAGACCTTACGCTTAGTTTACTAAAGTCCCGGTTACAGCTGCGTGAACAAAGCAGAGGAAGATGTAAGGATTGTGTTGCAATTCCGTCTCTGCGATGGTGCAACCAAAAAGGAATGCCCCGTATCGATTTTGTAGAAGCTCCTCGTCGCTTGCCAATAGGTTGTCAACTCAGGTAACTCAGCTTGGTTTGGGTGCGGGCACTCATGCCCCGAAGATGATGTTCAACAGGATAACCACCATCAGGGTAGTAACGGAGCCCACGCCCAGCACGGCCAGACCCGCATAAATTGCGCTACCGGCAATATCAAACTTTTTCATTGTATTACCCCTTTTTCTGCATTCGTCAGAGCCTGCATCACAATGGAAGCGGGCATTTTACCATAAGAGCCCACCGTCCAAAACCATATAAGGATGGGCTATAGTAACACAACCAACAGAGCACAATATTTCGGTGACTATGGCATCAATATTGGATTTGATATTACCGATGGCCCTCCTCAAGGCTGATTCCTTCCCCTTTAGTTACTTTGGAGAGAAGAGCGAGCAACTCCTCGGCTCTGATGTTCTTCATGAGGTAGCCCTCAGCACCGCTCTTTATCGCCTCGAAGTGGTCCTCATCATTGTCGGAGACGGTAAGCATGATAATCTTGATCTGAGGCATCTCGGCCTTGATAAGACGAGTAGCCTCCAGACCGTTACAACATGGCATCCGGATGTCCATGAGGATGATGTCCGGTTTGAGCCGGCGAGCCTTTTCCAGTGCCTCCAGCCCATCGCTGGCCTCACCTATCGTCTCGATATTGTTTGCCATCAAGAGACTGGCTATGCCGTTGCGAGCCAGGGGATGATCATCGACCACCAGTACTCTCAATATATTGGATTCCCTTGCTATCATCTATTAGCATTCTACCAAGGCTTAGGTTACAACTGTGTGAACAAAGTAGAGGATAATGTTACAGTTGTGTTACAATTCCACGCTCACGCTGGCGTAATGGAAAAGGGATGCCCGTCAAGGGCATCCCTTTGAGGGTTATCAGTATGAGCAGGCTTAGCCAGGAGGCACTAGCATATAGCCTATTCCGGGCTTGGTGATAACAAAAGTCGGATGTTCGGGGTCTTTCTCAATTTTTTGCCGCAGCCGCCGGATATAGACCCGCAACCCTTCATAGTGCTCCCGGTATTCAGGCCCCCATACTTTTTCCTGAAGTACTTCATGGACAATTACTCGCCCGGCATTAACCGCCAGGCACTGGAGAAGGCGGTATTCTGTTGGGCTCAAGTTGACTTCCTGCCCCCTGGTAGTTACTCTCCTCTGCACAAAATCAATGGACAGTTCCCCAACAGTGAGAATAGGAAGAGACTTCGCTTCAGAGATGTGTCTGCGCCGCAACACCGTCTCAACTCTGGCTATAAGCTCCTCGGCACCGAAAGGCTTGGTAATATAGTCATCAGCCCCCAGACGCAGACCTTGAACCTTTTCTCGTTCCTCTCCTTTAGCAGTCAGCATGATAATAGGAACGGAAGAAAATTCGCGGATCCTGGTGCAGACCTCATAGCCATCGATACCAGGTAAGCGAATGTCCAGGATAATCAGGTCAGGGATTTTTTCGGCGACCAGTGACAGGGCCCCTTCCCCACTAGCCGTAGTGATCACTTCATAGCCCGCAGTCTCCAGATTATAGCGTACCAGCTTGAGATAACGGGGCTCATCATCCACTACTAAAACCTTGGTCTTACTCATCAGTCAACCTCCTCGAGAGGTAATGTAAAGCAAAAGATATTCCCCTTGCCCTGAGCATTCTCTGCCCAGATGCTGCCGCCGTGAGCTTCCACAATCGCTTTGCAAATAGTGAGGCCAAGACCAGCCCCCCTTACCTTCTGGGCATCAGAATCGGAGATTCTATAAAAGGCATTAAATATCTTGCCCAGCTCTGCCTGAGGGATGCCTTGACCTTCATCGGCGATGCTCACCTTGATATGTCCGTCCTTTATCTCACCGCTGATGGTAATTTGGCTACCATGAGGAGAGTACTTGATGGCGTTATCCAGTAAGTTGTGCAATACCTGCTCGAGGCGCTGAGAGTCACCCGGGACTAAAGGAAGCGTGGGCTCAAAGCTCAGAAGAAATGAATGCCTGTCTGTGATTGACTTCACCTTTTCAACAACTTTTCGGGCCAATTCGGATATGTCTATAGGCCCCTTCTCCACGGTAAAACTTCCGGCCTGAATCCGTGAGGTATCAAGGAGATTTTCTACCAGCTCCAGTAGCTTTTCACTTTCCTCCTTGATAATCTGAAGAAATTCTTGCCTTGTTTCTTCGCTGTGAGGCACATCAGAGCGAAGCAAAGTCGTAACATAGCCGGTGATGAAGCCCAGGGGCGTTCGAAGTTCATGAGAAATGCTGGATATGAATTCAGACTTCAGGCGGTCCATCTGGCGTACCGCTTCAAGCCTCGCGACCTCTTCCATCGCCTCTTCAAGCTCTTTAGTTCTCTCCTTGACTCTTTCTTCCAGTTTGACATTCCAACTTTGTATCTCATCAATAGAGTCTTTAAGCCTCAGCCTCATCTCTTCAAGGCTTCTTCCCAGAACTCCAATTTCCCCTCCTTCCGAAAGTTGAATAGGGGAAGTCAATTCTCCTGCAGCGATCTCTTGTGCACTTATGGTAAGCACTCTAACCGGTCTCACCAAGCGACGGGCACCTATGAGAGTGGCCATCAGAATCGCCACTAGCATAAGCCCGCCGAGGAGAAGAATACTGTTCCGTAAGGTCATTACCGGGGCGAGTGTCTCCCTGGAATCCCCACCCATAGCCACTCCCCAGTCAGCTAAAGTGAGGGGAGCGAAAGCCATTATGTGCATATATTCGTTTTCACCTTCGTGTTCGTCAAGCACCTCTTCTGTCCCGGTTGTCATCTGTGCCATCATCTTTTGGTACCAGTGATGGTGGTCACCGGGTCCCAGAAATGGCCTGGATAAGGTTGTAACGAGTACCCTCCCTTGGCTATCGACAAGCTCAGCGTGGCCGGTATGGCCTAAGTTCAAAGCTTGCTCAATTGGTCTCCGAATATCCGAGCTGGATAGGTCTATTAAGCCGCTGAGCATGGACATAAGCTCACCTTGCTCGTTTTTAATGGGTATGGTCAGAGCTGCAGACGGAGCACCGGTCATGGGATCCACGAAGGGGACGGAGACATTTTTTTTGCCTAACTCAATAACCTGCTGGATATGGAGCTTGGTTGAGTGGTCCGCACCTATTAAACGAGCGTCATAAGGCTCAGATAATATTACCTTCCCCGTAGCATCATAGAAGTAGACGCCTAGAGAAAAAGTGCCTATTCTGCCGTAGGCATGAGCTAACAAATGATACTCTTCCTCCAGACTGTTAGCTTGAGGATCAAACCGGGCAAAGCTAGTTGCTTTCTCCAGCTCATAAAAGCCTCGGGCTAGCAGTGCATCGATTTCGTCAGCTGCCATTTGGGTAATTACCTGTCGCTCCTCCAAAATTTGTCTGGTGCTATCGTTAACCATGCGCATGCTGAGCAGACTAAAGACGGTAAAAAAGATGAGGAAGCCAAGCGAGATGGCCAGGACCAACCTGGGCCAAATCCCCATATTATGCAGCAAGTTCGGCAAATAGCCTAGACCAAACATAAGTATCGGCTCCTCTAAAAGCAGAAGGCTCTCCGATTCAGTTGAGAGTTCTTCAGCTCCTTCCCTCTGGAGATAATTATCCTATTTCTTGACCTTATGCGTCAACCCATAAAGTCCTGGGAATCAAAGACCTTGAGAACCAGGGGTGCAGCAGTCGATTAGGTCAAATGCAGACCGGTTCAACGGCATTCTTGACTGTGTAGTTCGGGGAATTCAAATCCAATTTAGATGTACGGTGCTGGTGATAAGTGTACGGTTCGCTACCTTTTTAGAAAGTGCGGCTTAAAAGGTTGTCCATCGCAAAGTGAAAACTGTAACACGATTGTTACATCTTCCTTTGCTTTATTCACGCAGTTGTAACCAATGCCATAGTAAAGTAAGAGTGCATGAGGACAGGGATTTGAATAAGTTAGAAGTTGGTGCTGCGGGCGCGGCTATAACGTGAGGGTGGGGAGGAAATGCGTCATCTAGTTAAGCAGTCCGGCACTGCTAACCATAGCGAAAATACGTTTCAGTTGGGGAGCAAAATGATAGGGAAAGCAAAATTTGGTAATTTACGGCCCAAGTTGTTACTCTTACTTATTTTCTCCTTAGGCTGTCTCATAACAGTAGTTTCGGCATGTGGTTCGGAAACACCTGTCCCTGTACCCACCCCAGCCCCTGCCCCTGCACCAGCGCCAGCGCCGCCACCACCACCAGCACCACCGCCGCCACCAGAAGCCGCCGAGGAAGGAAGGGCTCTCTTCATCTCGAAAGCTTGCGTCGGTTGTCACACGATTCAGGGGATACCTGAAGCTCAAGGGAAGGTAGGGCCAGAGCTCACTCACGAAGCCAGCAACTCCTTGATCGCTGGGGTCCTGCCTAATACCGACGAGAACTTAAGAAAGTGGCTTAAAGACCCGGCAGCCGTAAAGCCGGAAACTATAATGCCCAATCAGGGTTTGACAGATAGCGAGATTAACGCCTTGGTGGCTTTCCTCCGAACTCTCAAATAGCTATCGAGGAGAACTTAGAAGTTCTGAAGTTGGAAAAAACGGCATAGAAAGGAGGTGATGTTAAGGGTAAAGATTCACGTTAGTTAAACCGCGTAGGATAATTCTGTTTTCAAAATAGACTAAGGAGGTAGAAATTGAAACGAAAAAATATATTTGGCAACCTGCGACGCAAGGGGCTACTACTCATTGCCCTGAGCTTGGTGATAGCGGTAACCGCTAGTGCCTGTGCTACGGGAGTGTCCGAAGAACGGGTAGCCGGGATAGAAAACCAGATTGGTAAGGTCTCAGAGCCGACTACGGAGCGTCATTTCTACATTACCGTTGCTGAAATCAAGGGCTATACATCAGGCATTGAGGCACCATCAGTGAATCCCAAAGACCTCTCTGATGGCTACGGATTCTATCCTGCTGGCACGGTGGACCCAGAGCGTCCCGATAGATGGGGAGTGGGAGCTTACTTTTTTATGCCGGCGTCCATGATTGCCTTTCAGGGAGACAAGGTTAGCCTGACTACCATCGTTTTGAACGGTGACGAGCATACCATTTGGATTGAAGGACCTGACGGCAATGAGGCAAGCGGAGAAGAACTTTGGAACCGGGGAAGAGAGTACAAGACTTCCTTCATCGCTAGTAAAGCCGGAACCTATATCCTGCACTGTGATAACCACGAACCGACCATGACCGCGTATATCCAGGTGTTACCTAGGACATAAACAATAAGGCTAACTAAGGTTTACCGTTGCCCTCTACGGGGACAATCCTTGCTTTAGATAATAAGGCAGGGTTTGTTCCCTGTTCCATCTGGCATTATATATTCTAAATAAATATGGATTATGAGGTGATGAAAACAGTTCAATTGTTGCGGCCTTGGTCAGTAATAGTGCTGGCAAGTATTTTAATGGCATTGGCAGTAATGCTAGCCGCCTGCGAGTATCCTGGTGTGCCTCATCCCCAGGCTGGTCAGGCTGACGGGGAATTACGGCCCGCGCCATCTCCAAATGTGCCGGAGGCCTCGGCTTCTTCCAATGAAGGAGTATCTCCAGAGTCTGCCATTCTCGAGGGATTGGTGGAAATATCCCTTAAAGACTTCAAACTGGAACCAGATCAGATAACGATCAAAGCGGGTAAGATTACCTTTGTGCTGATAAATGGAGGTAGGTACACTCATGACTTTCGTGTGGAGGGTCAGGGTGTGGATGAAAAGGCGCCCAGGGTAGCAGCCGGGCGGGAATTCCGATGGGAGCTCACGCTGGAACCCGGGGAGTACCACGTGAGCTGTCCCATAAGTAATCATGATGAACGGGGTATGGTGGGGACACTGGTGGTAGTGGAGTAGCACCAGTTCTCCCTCGGTATCATAAACCAGACATTGGTGGAGATTGACACGTGGCAGAGGACAAAAGGGAGGATATGTTGGAAGATGTCAGAGCGCTGTTACAATCTTAGTAAATAAACTTCATCGCAAGGAATAGTCGTGCGATACAGAATTCCGAATTGGTAGTGAGGATAAGATGCCTATAGATATACCTATCATCGGTGCCAGGTCCGCTATCTGGATAGTTGCTCAACTACACCTCTTCTTCGCCGCTTTCGTCTTGGGAGCGCCCATCTTCGTAGTTATTTGTGAGTATTTAGGCGTTCGGACCAAAGACCTTCGCTATGAGCGCCTGGCTAAAGAAACCATGAAGGTGGTGGCCATTGCCTATGGCCTTACGGCTATCTTTGGGGCCATGTTTGCTTTCCTTCTGATGGGACCATATCAAACATTCAGCAATTCCTTGTTTAAGGATTTCTTTCCGGTCTTTGGCGTTTATGGCCTGTTTATTCTTTTGGAAAGTATACTGATGTATACATATTTTTACACCTGGGATTCTTTAGCTCAACGAAAGAGACTACATATCAGCTTAGGCATTACTCTCAATATCGTGGGTACGCTGTCCATGGTGCTCATGAACGCAGTAGGATCCTTTATGTTGACACCCCCACCTGGATCTCTGGAAACAGCTAGCCTGTGGACTATGATTAACAACGCTACCTGGACCGGCCTTAACCTGCATCGGTTTATTGCCAACATAACATTCGGTGGTTTTATAGTAGCCCTTTTTGCTGCTTTCATGTTTCTGACATCCAGGAAAAAGGAGGATAGGGCCTTCTATGACTGGATGGGCTTCATCGGGAATTTTATTGGTGTGGCTACCCTCATTGCTTTACCTATTGCAGGATATATTTATGCAAAAGAACTGTTCGTTTATAATGCTTCCATAAGCACTTTGATGATGGCGGACAAACTATCCTGGTTTTTTGAATTTCAGGGGATATTGGTGGTGTTACTCTTCCTGGGGGCCAATTATTATATGTGGCTGAGCCTCCAGCGTATTACAGGGGGTACCCGGTTCCTCGGTTATATGAAAGCTACCTTCGCCGTTATCTTTGTGGCCGGCTTGATATGGGTTATACCTCAAAACTTCCTGGCCGACCTGACCTCACCGACTCCTGCAGGTGTCGCCATGGAAGAACTGGTCATTCCTGGGGGCGCCGCTTTTTTGGGTTTGATGATGGCCAAAGGCCTGGCCGTAACATCAATTATCATTATGACCTTCATTAGCTATCTCCTCTATCGCCGAGCTATTGCTACAGGAACAGTTGTTTGGGGACGCATCGATACTAAGTCCCAGTTTGTGCTCATCTTTTTGCCTACCGCAGTGGTTTTTCTCATGGGTTTGATGGGGGCTATCCGAGAGTTGGCAAGACAGGATTTCCACATTTACCAGGTTCTTCAGGACGTCACTCCCTACTGGTATATGCCGACTCTGGGACACACTTCCTTAATGTCAGGCATAGTTTCCTTGATTTTCTTCGCCCTAATGACTTTTATCTTCTGGCTCGGCTTCAAGATGGGCAAGGCTGAATAAATCAGAGGTGTAAGAGGAAGTTATGAATACTGAAGATAGCGTAGAGCTAGATGAGCCCCAGAAGATAAAAAGGGGTGGACTCGTGGCCATGGTGAAATGGCCCTTAATTACCACTGTGGCTATTGTCGCCTTTATCTGGGTCGTCTTCTCGGTACTGCCGCCCGAATCGGGTTGGCATTTCGGCATGAGTTTCAAACTCCTGTTCAGCTTGTTCGCCATCGCCGGGGGCCTCTTTTTTATCTTTCTGAAGGTTGGTGACCTGCCACAAATTCGCACTCAATGGAAAATCTTTGCCAGCATCGCCTCTGTTTACCTGGTTACCATTGGTGCTCTGGTGGCATTAGGTTTTGCTCTTCCCCAGTATGAGATACCGAAGGCGGCTGAGGAGGTCGAGATTACCTCAGCGAGGGAACGTGGCAGAGCCCTCTTCTATGATCCGGTTGTGGGCTGCTATCTCTGTCATTCTATCGGAGGTGTGGGAGCCACAAGGGGCCCCGGGCTATCCCGGATAGGAGAAATAGGGGCTTCCAGAAGACCGGGACTATCTTTAGAAGAGTATCTTCGAGAGTCTATCATTGACCCCACTGCTTATATCACCGCTGACTATCCTCCTATCATGCCGACGAACTTTGGAGACCGGCTTACAGAGGAGCAGATAGCAGATTTGATAGATTTCATGAAATCTATACGATAAGGACTATAGCCGGCTCGTCTAAAGGCAGAATTTTTTAATGACGGCCGGCAGGCGGAGAAAGGAAATTTGAGGTGAACTCACCAGGACAACGATTAAATACCGTAAAGTCTAAGGATGTTAATTGGGCGGCCATCTGGAGAGGTTATGCCTTGAGCTTGACTGGAACCTTGGTGCTCGGTATCCCGCTCTTCCTGGTAGCGCACAATGTCTGGTTAATAGCCATTGCGGGGACATTGAGCCTGTTTGCAGGCGGATTCGCCGCCGCTCGAAGAGCCCAGACTTCGGAACCTCTGAACGGCGCTTTAGTGGGGGTTCTCTACTTTGCCACTATCACGGCCGTTATCTTTCTGGGTGCCATAACAGACAAGCTCCCCGACCCTTTACCCGGGTTGCCCAAAGGAGACTCCACCTTCTTCATGGCCTGGCCTCTAGTGCAATTATTGGCCTCCACCCTCGGCGGGTTGGTGGGCGGTCGGGGGATAAAAGTTGGTAAGGGATGATAGGGAGTGTCTGCAGTGGAAGTAAGTTATGTTAATGGATTTACAAAAATATACCGGCAAGTGACGATGGATTCCTGCAGGAAACGGTAAACCTATATGGAAATGTACAAACGTATTCTAGTGCCAATAGATAACTCTTTGCACAGCAAGCTCGCTGTCGAGTTGGCTGTGAACCTGGCACAAAAGTTCGGCAGTGAATTGACAGGCTTGCACGTTTATGCTGCTCGTCTACATGACGATAGATTCAGGCAGATGGAACAAGGGTTGCCTTCCAGGTACCAGGAAAGGCACACATTGGAAAAACAGCGCAACATTCATAACACCCTGATTTCTGAAGGATTGCGAACAGTTTCGGACTCTTATCTTGACCGCTTTCAGAGTAGTTGTGAGGAAGCCGGCGTCCTATTTCAGAGTAAAGTGGTGGAAGGGAAAAACTACGTAGAAATCTTGAAAGAAACCACCAGTAACACCTATGATTTGGTTATTATGGGTGCCCTGGGTTTGGGCACTGTTGAGAAAAGCCTGATTGGTAGCGTTTGTGAAAGGGTAACCAGGAAAGTTAGTGCCGATATATTGATAACCAAGCCATGGGCGCCTTCAGTTGACCAACTCTTAGTGGCCATAGACGGGAGCACGCATTCTGTGGCAGCGCTGCAGGCGGCTTTGGAATTGGCCCAGGGATTAGAAGCTCACTTAGAAGTAGTATCAGTATTTGACCCTTATTTCCATGTCAGGGCTTTCCAGAGTATCTCTGGTGTTCTCTCTGAGGAGGCGAGCAACAGATTTCGATTCAAAGACCAGGAATCATTACATGAGGAAATCATCAATGACGGGCTGGCCAAGATTTACCGGGGGTATCTTGAACAGGCTAGCCATATTGCGGCTCAAAATGGACAGGAAACTAAGCTGACATTGCTGTCCGGCAAACCCTTCGAAGAGATTGTCAAATACATTGATAAGGAAAAGCCATCCCTGCTCGTGCTTGGTCGGGTCGGTACTCATCGAAGCGACGGTCTGGATATAGGCAGTACCACTGAAAACCTGCTACGTCTGGCTCCCTGCAATATCCTTATCGTCAACCAGTAGTTACCGGGTAAGGAATAGATAATGCCTTATCGTTATTAAAAGATATACCGCAAAAGAACGGAGAAAGGAGAGACTGATGTCTAGAGGATACAAAGACATAACCGGCGATGGTGGCTCCAATATCGTAACCCAGGTTGGTGAGCAGGTCACTCGCTTGAAGCAGCGAATGGAGCAGGTCCGCCACAAAATAGTCATTTTGAGTGGCAAAGGCGGCGTCGGGAAAAGTGTTATTACGGCCAACCTCGCTTGCTTACTAGCTGACCGTGGGTATCGTGTCGGTGCGTTGGATGCTGACTTTGGCGGTCCTTCTTTAGCCAAGATGCTCGGTGTCCATGGACCGCACCTGAAGGTAAGTTCCGGTGGAGTTTTGCCGGCCAGCGGAATTCTAGGCCTTAAAGTCATATCTTTGGACCTTATCCTGCCGGGAGAAGAGAGCCCGGTAACATGGGATGGACCGGCTGAAAGCACTTCTGTCTGGCAAGGTGCTATGGAGGCTACCGTCCTCAGGGAACTTCTCTCCGATACAGATTGGGGGGAACTGGACTTCCTGTTGTTGGACCTTCCTCCCGGAACCACAAAGATGCCTACAGTGGCCCATCTTATTCCAAATCTCAGTGGGACTATTATAGTAACCATCCCCTCCGAGATATCATACTTTGTGGTAAAAAAGTCGGTAACCTTAGCCAAAGAACTGAACATGACCGTCTTAGGCCTGGTGGAGAATATGGCGGGATATCATTGCCAGAACTGCGGCATTGTCGGTGAGCTCTTTGGCACTTCCTATCGGGGCGAGGAGACCGCTCGGTCACTAGGGGTGCCTTTTCTGGGAGAGATACCCTTTGATTCTCGTCTAACCGGATGCACCGACAGAGGAAAGCCATTTATTCTTGAGCATCGGGATTCCTTGGCAACAACGGCGCTACAAGGCATCGCCGATAACATTGAGGCATTCCTGGAGGAGGCCGCGAAATGAAATTTCTATGTGCTAAATGCGACGAGCCGATGAAATACAAGGAGGCCAGCGGCCCCCAGGATGGTTCTATGTCTATCACTTTCGCTTGTATGAAATGCCGGAATGAAGTTGTCCTCTTAACTAACCCGGGTGAAACTCAACTTGTAAGGGCCTTAGATGTAAAGATAGGTGGCAGAACCTCCCCTCATCAGCCCATGGAACTGTTACGCAGCACCCTTGTACAACAGCGAGCCCAAGCCTTTTCTAACGAGAAAAGCACTCCACGCTCTGAAGACCTTTTTTGGACAAAGGAAGCTGAAGAACGATTAGCCAGAGCCCCCTCGTTTGTCCGTGAAATGGTGCGCAGGGGAACTGAGCGATTTGCTAGAACCAAGGGCTACAATGAGATCACTTCGCAAGTACTGGACGAAGCTAAGGAAGAGATGGGGCTACATCCTGATGCCTAGGTCGGCCGAGGGTGGTGCTATGAGACGTACCGCACCGCCTAAGATGAGCGCTGATAGACGGACTTTGAAAGAGTATCAGCCCCGTTTGATATCTTGGAACTTGACATCTGCTTGCAATCTCAAATGTCCCCATTGCTATCTTGATGCCGGCCAAAAAAGGAAGCACGAGTTAACTACTGAAGAATGCTTTGACCTTATTGGCCAGATGTCTGCTCTGGGTACCGAGATGCTTGTTCTCACCGGGGGGGAACCACTCCTGAGGAAAGACATATTCTCCATTGCCCAATATGCATCGCGCAAGGGTATCATGGTCGTGATGGGCACGAATGGCGTTCTGATTGATGAGGCACTGGTAATTACCCTTAAGGAAAGTGGCGTCAGGGGGGTGGGAATTAGTCTGGACTCTCTCGATTCAAAAAAGCATGACTCTTTTAGAGGTATGCCGGGTTGCTGGCAGAGAACTGTGGATGGAATGCGAAATTGTGTCAGACTGGGGTTACCCGTAATCCTCCAGACGACGGTCACGGAATGGAACTTGGAGGAGATTCCTGACTTGATACGATTCGCCAGTGAAGAAAGTGCCCAGGCTTTCAACTTATATTATTTGGTTTGCACCGGTCGCGGTGAAATGTTGACTGACATTACACCGCAGCAATATGAGGACAGTCTCGCTTACCTTATTGAGGTTCAGGCCGACTACTCAAACATGATGGTCCGTGCCAAGTGTGCCCCCCATGTAAACCGAATTGCGCACCAACGAGGTTTACCATTTTTCAGCAGTGCTGGCTGTCCTGCCGGTACCAGTTATCTGAGAATATCCCCGGAAGGGGACGTTACTCCTTGTCCCTACCTGCCGCTGGTTACCGGAAATATAGGGAAAGAAAGTCTCAAACTGATATGGGAAGAATCAGATCTTTTTAACGAACTGAGAGAGCTTCAGCTCAAGGGCCGGTGCGGCACTTGCGAGTTTAGAGAACTCTGCATTGGTTGTCGAGCCCGGGCCTGGGCTATCAATAGTGATTATCTGGCAGAGGACCCCTGGTGTAAGTACCAGCCGGGTGATAGCAGCCCTCTACCCGCTAACGAAGTAGCTTGGAGTACCGAGGCCGAAGAGAGACTACAGCGGATACCATTCTTTATCAGGGGAAGGGTAAAAATAGGTATTGAAGGATATGCCAGAGTGAAAGGCTTTGACACAGTGACTGCGGGTCTCATGGATGAGGTTAGGGCAGTTATGGGAAAGCAGTTTCAAGGTTCGTCTCGTAGTAATAGCCAACTTTTCTGATAGAATACCCTGAAGGCTCAAAAGGACTCAACTGTAGCCCAGGCAATTATTAATTTCGCAATCGTTGCCACCGGATTAGTAGACGTTATCTATATTCGCAGGTAAATAAACTCGAATGGATTAAGAATGATACCCAGAAAACTAATTGTGTTGATAATTTTACCGATAGTTATGATGGTAGGATTCGCTTGTTCTGACAATGATGAGTCCTGGGAGAAGCCTGAAGAAACTCCCATAACGGAGCCCAATACACAGGTTACTTCCGACAATTCTTTGCCTTCCGATATCCCAATTATCTCTGGTGAAATCGATAAGTGGGCGCTGTGGGTGAATGGCACTCAGTTACGAGGTGCCAATATACATCAGCGTCGCGTTTACCTCGAACTTGACGGCCCGGAGTTTATGGGGCCTGGTCCTGTGGGCCCCCCGTATACACAAGACGATTTCTACCAGTTGGCCCAACTGGGAGCTAATTACGTTAATATTTCCCATCCTGGCCTATTTACCGAGAAACCACCCTATGTCCTGGATAAAGATATCCAGGACAACCTTGATACTCTGCTTGACATGGTCGCCGAAGCTGATATGTTCGCCGTAATTAGCCTCCGCACCGGACCGGGCCGCAGTGAATTCACTTTCTACGATGGAGGCTGGTTCGATGAGTCTTACCTCAACGATTCCATATGGCAAGATCAGGCTGCACAAGATGGCTGGGCGGCGATGTGGAGCTACACGGCGGAACGATATCGCGATAACGCAATTGTCGTTGGCTATGATCTGATGGTCGAGCCGAATGCCAACGGTGTATTTTTTGACATTTGGGAACCCGTGGATTTCTATCCGGAGTATGCAGATACTTTATACGACTGGAATCAATTCTACAAAGATATTATTACTGCGATACGCGAGGTTGACGAAGACACACCAATATTAGTTGGAGCTATGAGTTTCAGTGCCGTACAATGGCTACCTGAATTAATACCAGGTGGAGACAAACGTACTGTTTATATGGTGCACCAGTATGAGCCATATGATTACACGCACCAGGAGGGACGACTGACACTGACCTATCCCGGAGTGTTTGATACCGACTTTGACGGAACTAAGGACGAATTTAACCGTGACTGGTTGGACAATCAGCTTTCAATAGTGGACACATTTATGGAAGACCACGGGGTTCCGGTGGGTGTAAATGAGTTTGGTCCCATGCGATGGCAACCGGGAGCTGCAGAATTTATGGATGACCAGATGAGTTTGTTTGAACAGCGAGGATTAAATCACGCTCTTTGGTTATGGGAAACCCATTGGGAGCCGTTGACTGCGGAGAGTGATGATTTTAACTTTCGCCATGGTCCTGATCCTGATAATCACGTTGAAATAGAATCAAGCGATCTCATGGATGTAATACTCAAGTATTGGGGACTTAATACGGTACGGCCATCAATCTTGATGACCGAAGACTAGCAGTTAATATCGGCAGCATCCACGCTGACATAGACTGCTTCCTCTATCATTGACCTTCCCTCCTTCTTGGCCCGTCCTTGCGTGATGCGGGCTTGATTAACCCTGGCAACTGTTCGGGCTCTTCTGGGGATTCGGGTGTGGCGACCATGCTGCCCCACGGTCTTGCAAGACCTAAGGTCAATCGGCCTGCCACACTCATCCCTCGAAGGATACTTTAACACACTGTTTGAGATATAAGGTCAGCTATCCTCGAGATATTGAGTATAAGTTAAAATCGTTTATGGATATATTTAATAATTGGCACGTGATATGATACTGACAGATGAAACCATCTAAAGTCTTTTATGGTTGGTGGCTTGTTGGCGCCTGTATAGTAGCGAATTCATATACTGCTGGGATTATCTTTTTTGGGTTCACTGCTATCTTTGAGCCGATAGTTAACGAGTTTGGCTGGAGCTATACCCAGGTTTCACTCGCCGCTTCTCTACGAGGCATAGAAATGGGCCTGCTTGCTCCTCTGACAGGATTACTTGTCGATAGATGGGGGCCCAGAAAAATAATGTTCGTAGGAGCTTTCATTGGTGGTACAGGCTTAATACTTCTGAGCCGTATCACGTCACTCGGCATGTTCTATGGAGCTTTTGTGTTGATAGCTGTGGGTACGAGCAGCTGTGGAAGTACGGTAATAATTACAGCTGTTGCCCAGTGGTTCCGAAGAAGAGTAACAATAGCCACCGGCCTAGTAGTGAGTGGTTTTGCCCTTGGTGGTCTTTTAGTACCGCTCGTAGCGCAACTTATTGATGTACTCGGGTGGAGAACCGCAATAGCAGGTCTCGGTATCGGTATGTGGCTCATACCCATGCCGTTATCACTAATGGTTCGTCATAAGCCAGAACAATACGGGTACCTACCAGACGGTGATTCAAATGAGACAGTAAATATTGAAACACCTTCTGCCCCCGATGCCTCAACGCCAAGCACTAAGTTGGATATTCAACCTCGGAGAGCACTTTTAAGCCGCCCCTTCTGGCATATAGCGCTCCCAGCGACATACCAGGCCTTTGCGGTGAGCGCTGTGGTAACCCATATAATGCCTTATCTCAGCAGCATTAGTATTGCCCGTTCAGTCTCAAGCCTTATGGCAAGTGCAACACCATTGATGAGTATAACTGGGCGCATGGGCTTTGGTTGGCTCGGGGATAAGTTCGATAAGCGGCTAATGGCAACCATCGGTTTCACGCTTATGTCTTTGGGGCTTCTCTTTTTCGCTTTAGTTCCGACAATCGGGATTTGGTCACTAATATTGTTCATAGTTGTCTTTGGTATCGGATGGGGTGGCGCTGTTCCTATGAGGCCTGCGTTGCTGAGGGAGTATTTTGGGAGAAGCAATTTTGGCACAATCCTCGGTTCTGTTTTCGGGGTAATGATGATAGGTCAAATTTTGGGCGCACCCCTGGCTGGATGGTGGTTTGACATGTGGGGTAGCTACCAGGGTGTATGGTTTGCATTTGCTGGCCTTGGTGCTGTGGCCATAATCAGCATGCTCACAATCCCACGATTAGACAAAACAACCGAGCTGACTATCTAGACCACAATCTAATAACGGAACAATCTGACGAAGTGTGCACTCTCGCATCCTCCCGCAGTCTGGTCATTATTTAGTCGTTAAAAGTCGGGTACACTTTAGGCTGTGTACTTCTCAGGCTCAGCCTTGTACTTATCGTGGCAGGCGGCTGAACAGAAGTGATAGGTCTTCCCCTTATACTCCTCGGTGGCGGCTGCATTCTTCGGGTCAATATCCATCCCGCACACCGGGTCCTTCACGGTTGCCATTGCTTCCTTCTCTTGTGTTTTTTCTTCTTTAACTTCAACCTTAGGCGCTGTCGCCGGCCGAATTGCATCTGCTGCTATCAGAGTTACAGGTTTGTAACCCCTTAACCGATTGGCGTTGGTAACCATAGAAAGGGAACTGAGGGCCATGGCCGCGGCGGCAATCATGGGGCTCAACAGTATGCCAAAGGCGGGGTACAGCGCGCCGGCAGCTATGGGAATGCCCACGATGTTGTAGAAGAAGGCGAACACCAGGTTCTGGCGGATGTTACGCATGGTAGAGCGGCTCAAGGTTATAGCCGTTACCACCCCCTCTAGTCCACCTGAGATAAGGGTGACGTCTGAAGCCTCAATGGCCACATCGGTACCGGTACCGATGGCAATACCAACATCGGCCTGGGCCAGAGCCGGCGCATCATTGATGCCATCGCCCACCATACCCACCAGCTTGTTCTCTCCCTGAAGTCGGCTTACCTCCAGCGCTTTATCCTGCGGTAATACCTCAGCCAGGACCCGCTCGATGCCTACCTGCCGGGCGATAGCCTCGGCGGTACGGCGGTTATCGCCGGTAATCATCACTACTTCAATGCCAAGACGGCGCAGTGTGGCTACGGCGGCTGCGGAATCCTCCTTAACCGTGTCAGCTACGGCGACCACGCCGGCTGGCCTGCCGTCTACGGCGGCGAACATGGGAGTCTTCCCCTCGGCAGCCAGGCGCTCTGCTTGCTCCTCAAGGGCACCGGTTTCGATACCGGCATCATCGAGCAGGCGACGATTGCCCACCAGCACTTGACGCCCGTCAACGGTAACATGGATACCCTTGCCGGTGACTGACTTGAACTGGGAAGGCTCCGCCAGCTCCATTCCTTTATCTCTGGACCCCTGGATAATAGCTTGGCCCAGAGGGTGCTCTGATGAGCGCTCCGCCGATGCCACCAGTCGGAGCAGTTCATCTTCGGTAACAGTATCCACGGAGATAACATCGGTCAGAGAGGGCTCTCCTCTAGTGATAGTGCCGGTCTTATCCAAGATTAATATCTGTAACTTGTGAGCTGTCTCAAGAGCTTCGGCGGAGCGAATTAGAATGCCATTCTGTGCCCCTTTCCCGGTGCCCACCATGATAGAGAGAGGAGTGGCCAGACCCAGGGCACAAGGGCAGGCGATAATAAGCACCGCCACCGCATTGACAAGAGCGAAGATAAGGGCTGGCGCGGGCCCGAAATTGAACCAGATGACAAAGGTGCCGATGGCAATAAAGATGACTATGGGGACAAAGCGGCTGGCAATCAGGTCGGCCAGCCTCTGGATAGGGGCTTTGGAGCCTTGCGCCTGCTCTACAAGTTGTATAATTTGGGCGAGCATGGTGTCTTTGCCTACCCTGGTAGCCTTGAAGTGAAAAGCACCGGTCTGGTTGATGGTGGCCCCGATTACCGTATCGCCCTCGCCCTTGGTAACGGGCAGGCTCTCCCCGGTGACCATGGACTCGTCAAGTGTGGAACGCCCATCAACAATCTCGCCATCCACCGGCACCTTCTCTCCGGGACGTACCACCACAATATCACCCATTTTGACCTGCTCAATGGGGATGTCCTCCTCCTGCCCATTGCGGACCACCCGGGCGGTTTTAGCCTGTAGCCCGATAAGCTTGCGGATCGCCTCACCGGTGCCTCCCTTGGCAATTGCCTCCAGGAGACGCCCCAGCAGGATGAGAGTAAGGATAACACCGGCCGCCTCATAATAGACCTGGCGGAAGGATTCAGGCAGTACACCCGGGGCTATGGTAACCACCAGGCTGTAGCCAAAGGCAGCTATCGTGCCAATGGTGACGAGTGTGTTCATATCGGCGGTGCGGTGGCGCAGTCAGAATAGCCCCCACGATAACTCGTCTGGTCAGGTCTTTCCGTTCAGCACGGCGGTCAGCCGCTTCCCGGTCTTCCGTCTCCCGGGTGCCGGGCTCCTCCCTGAGGTTAACCTTATAGCCGGTGTCTTCAATGATTTGCTGCATCTGCTCCGCTGATACCTGCTCAGGGTCATACCGGGCGGTAATACGCTCGGCGCCGAAATTAACTCTAACATCGTCCATGCCGGGAAGGTCCTTGAGAGCCGTCTCGATGTTGACCGCACAGGTAGGGCAGGTAACACCGCCACCGACAAGGGCAAACTCCACCTGCTCCGTCTTGCCCACCGGCATAGTTGGCCCCACGCCCACAGCAAGGGCATGCTCATGGGTTTTCCCCTCACCCTTCTCAGGAATTGGTGCCACTGCGGGCTCCTGGCCCTCTTCAACGACAAGGGTGCCGTGGACCATGTTCATGCCGCAGGCGAAACCGAACTCCCCAGCCTTATCCGGCGTGAATTCCAGCGTGGTGCGGGCGAAGGCCGGCAGCGTTTTACTGGCGTGAAAGTCAGGAAAGACCACCCGGGAACTGCAATCGCCCGCTTCTTGCCGGTCGAATATCAACTTCAGTGGTACCCCTTTTTTCACCCGGATGATATCGGGCGAGTAGCCACCCTTTACCTTCACCTCTATCTCTTGAACATTTCCTTTCACCTGTGCTGCCTGAGCCTGCCTGGGGCCAAAGAAAAACCAGGCAAGAAAGGCAATCGCTCCCACTCCACCCACAGTGACTGCTATTTCAGCTATAGGCATGGCACACCTCCTGTTTTGAGAGAGTCATGGCCCTATTCCAGTGTCATAATGAACTCCACCAGGTCGTCCCAGGTAATATCAGGAACATCAAAGTACGCCATCATCATGTTAACTTTACCCCCCCCCTCCTGCCATCCGGACCATGACAATTAGCACAGGTAATGGAGTGCATCATTCTGATACTGCCAGAATAGGTTATGGGCTCATTAGATGAACTCTCGGCCGTGAAATATATCCTCTCGCCGTTGGAGCTATAATTATAGCTGCCTTCCCACCCCAAAGGTGACATGCATGAGATTAACAGGCTGACTATGCCCAAAGAGAGTATAAACGATAACACAGTTAACTAAATGAAGAATCTTGACTTCCTTATGGCTCACCCCTCGATTGCTGGATTACTTTAATGGGTATTATACACCGCATTCTTGACCAGTGTATAATAAAAGAGCCAATATTCAGAGTTTACCAATTGTGGGGAATAGCCACATATTTAAACAAATACTGGAGGAAGCAAAATGATGTTTTTCGGTGGGCCATGGATGATAATCTTCTGGGTCGTAATCATTGCCCTGATTGTCTGGGGGGTCATTGCATTGACCAGGAGGGGGACCTCTGCATCAGATACCACGCAGAAACGCGATCCGCTGGATACTGCCAAGGAGCGCTACGCCAAAGGCGATATCTCAAAAGAAGAGTTTGAGCAGATCAAGAAAGACCTGTCCTAGCTGTAGTGATAGTGCAAGACAAAGCTACAGAAGCTACTAAAAGACGGTATAACCGGGTTGCTCCTGTCTATGACCTTATGGATATCATTGTCGAGAGGTCTCGTTATAGTAAGTGGTGGGAGTTGCTGTGGAGCAAGCTGGAAGGTACTAAAATCCTTGAGGTTGGTGTGGGCACCGGTAAGAATTTCCCTTACTATCCGTTAAAAGCTGATATAACTGCCATTGACTTTAGTGAGAAGATGCTGAGCCGGGCTAGGCAGAAGGCTGAGAAGCAGAAGGTCAAAGTCAACCTGAAGCAAATGGATGTACAACACCTTGAATTTGAAGATGATATCTATGACTCGGTAATAGCCTCTTTTGTATTCTGCTCAGTTCCCGATCCAGTCCGTGGCCTAGTGGAAGTCAAACGAGTGTGCAAACCAGAGGGCAAGGTACTTTTGTTGGAGCATGTCCTCAGTGCTAATCGTATTCTCGCCTTATTAATGAACCTGGCCAATCCAGTAGTGGTCCGCACTATGGGGCCAAACATAAACCGGAGAACAGTGGAGAATGTAGTTGATAGCGGATTGAAACTGGAGAAGGTTACAAACCTTGCCGCAGGGATCTTCAAACTGATAGAAGCCAGAGCCTAGCCCTATTTACCCTGTGGACAGAAGTTCAGTTTATTCAATTGAGATCACAATCGCTTGATTTGTGACATTGCACAGGATAGTAGAAGGTGCAATTACTTGTTCATAACCCGTAGACTTACCATGTTGCAAGGTATTAAGGCAAATAAGATGGAGCGCACTATTTGTCTGCCATTTCATGTAGCACTTTAGGCGTAAGCGAACTTGCGAAACAGGCTGGATGGAATGTGCAAAACCGCTTATGCAGTGTTAGGTATAGCTGTCAGGAATCTGTTCGATTGAATTCAGATTTTGTGCTGTTCTGTCCCTGGCTGTCTTCTTGGTGATTTTCCTTTTGGGCCTGGGGGTTCCTCCTCATCCTCTTCGCCACT